>CERJ01021786.1_pt1 | contig 236160 bp, 199 predicted proteins | sample 530781 | NCBI WGS metagenome assembly CERJ01 (sample SAMEA2620967, study PRJEB7988) | marine metagenome | biome: marine biome (ENVO:00000447); feature: deep chlorophyll maximum layer (ENVO:xxxxxxxx); material: "saline water (ENVO:00002010), including plankton (ENVO:xxxxxxxx)" | depth 30 m
AATTCTTCTGTTAAATTCTTTGGATGAGCTTGATAGTCTGAATCAACTGACGGGCTCGAACTCATCGTTCCCATCCCTTGTTTTAGATGGAAAGAAACAATGAACCATCTAAACAAATTTTGATCCATGAGTGAACAAATGAAAGCCGCTTTTATTGAAGATTACGGAGAACTCACAACTGTTAAAACCGGTGAGCTTGATAAACCCGAAGCCGGTGAAGGAGAAGTGCTAATTAAAATTAAGTCAGCCGGTGTAAATCCGGTAGATGCAGCCGTAGTTGGTGGAATGTTGAAAGATGCCATCCCCGGGAAATTCCCCCTTATCCCCGGATGGGATGTGGCCGGTGTGGTAGAAGAAACCGGACACTCGGCCAGCCGTTTTAGCGCAGGCGATGAAGTATACGCTTACGCCCGCCGGCCAGTTATTCAGCATGGTACTTTTGCGGAATACATCAGCTTGCCTGAGTCGTACCTTGCTGAACGACCTACGAATATTTCTATGGATGAAGCAGGTGGAATTCCGTTAGTGGGATTGACAGCTTATCAGGCTATTTTTGATTTCGGGGAGCTGAAAAAAGATCAAACCCTGCTGATCTTAGGAGCCTCCGGCGGAGTGGGAACTCTGGCCATCCAACTGGCGAAATCGGTAGGTGCCAATGTAATTGGTGTTGCCAGTGAGCAAAATCATAATTACATGAAAGAATTGGGTGCCGACATCACCATTGATTACAATGATAATCACGTTGGGGAAGCCGTTAAAAAAACACATCCCGATGGTGTGGATCTTATCTTTCATTGCTCCCGGGGAGATTCTTTCAGCCAGGTCATGGAAACTGGTGTGCTGAAAGAAGATGGAAAAGTTGTCTCCATCACTAAAAGTAAGCCGGAAATCAGTGACGACATTACGTTCAAATATGTATTTGTTGAACCGAATGCTGAACAGCTCGAACATATCGCCGCGCTTGCTGATAATGGAAAGATAAAAGTCCCCGTCTCCAAAACATTTGATCTCGATGAGGCAGCAGATGCATTAGAACAAATTCAGTCTCTGCACACTCAAGGGAAATTGATCATCACTCTCTAAAAAATTCGCTTATAATTATCTTCAGCCAGGACAGAAACATCCTGGCTGTTCTATTTACAAAAATATCAGGAGCAACCATGAATGGCATGTACGAACATACTTTTATGAGCCCACATTGCGGTGCTCAGATCAATATGATGCTGGAGCAATTCTACCGTGAACAAGAGTATATCGAAGATTGTGAGGTATGCTGCAATCCCATCAACATTCACTATAAATTCCAGGGAGAACAACTAGTGCTTTTTGAAGCATCTCCGATCGGCCAATGATCCTTCCACCACCCTTTTTGTAAAAAGCCCTTCAGGATCGTATAATCGGAAGAACTTTAACTATCCGGTTATTCATGAAACAACACTACGCTTCTCTCACAACCATTCTGCTATTCGCAGCACTTCTTTTTCCCGCTGAAGATCTCATGAGTCAGATTGACCGTGAATCCGGTAACATGATTTCCACACGTTCTGAAGTTATCGCCCAGCGAGGTATGGTAGCCACCAGTCAGCCTTTAGCCACTCAGGTTGGTCTGAATATCCTTCGGAATGGAGGCAATGCTATTGATGCAGCAATAGGAGCTAATGCAGCGATGGGCTTGATGGAACCTACCGGAAATGGAATCGGCGGTGATCTCTTTGCTATTATATGGCATGCCAAAAGCGGGAAACTCTATGCCCTCAACGCCAGCGGCCGCTCCCCTCAAGGTTTGTCTTATGATCGGCTGATGGAGATTCTGGATGCTAAAGGCGAAGACGACATTCCTGCCTATGATTTACTCTCCGTATCCGTACCCGGAGCCGTGGACGGCTGGTTCGAAATGCACGAACGTTTTGGTTCTGTTGATATGGATATGATCTTATCTGACCCTATTTATTATGCTGAAAACGGGTTTCCGGTTAGCGAAGCGATCTCTGCTTCATGGCGACGAAGTGTTCCCTTTCTGAAGAACCAACCGGGAGCTTTTGAAGAGACTTTTACCATTGACGGCCGTGGACCTGAAAAAGGAGAAATTTTTCGCAATCCCGATCTTGGGAATACGTTTCGATTGTTAGCAGAACAGGGCCGTGATGCCTTTTATCGGGGTGAAATTGCCGAAAAAATTAATGCGTGGATGAAGGATAATAACGGCTACCTCCGCTATGAAGATTTTGATAAGCACCGTTCAGAATGGGTAGAACCCCAGACCGTAAACTACCGCGGCTACGATGTGTACCAGGTGGGTGGAAATGTGCAGGGAACGGCAGTCCTTCAGATGCTCAACATTCTGGAGGGATTTGATCTCACCAAAACCGGATTTGGCTCCGCAGAAACCCTCCATCTGATGATCGAAGCAAAGAAGATCGCTTTTGAAGACCGAGCCAAACATTACGCCGATCCTGATTTTCATGAGGTTCCCTACGACAAACTGCTCTCCAAAGAATATGCAGCCGAGCGTCGTAAATTGATCGGTGAACGCGCCCGCCGAGACCTCTCCACCGGAGTGGACGTACTGGAAGATGGCGATACCATTTACCTCACCACCGCCGATGCAGAAGGCAACATGGTTTCCCTCATCCAAAGTAATTTCCGGGGAATGGGCACCGGATTTGTAGTTCCGGGAACGGGATTCAGTTTTCAGAATCGGGGGGAATTGTTCTCGCTCGATCCCGATCACCCCAATGTATATGCGCCGGGTAAGCGGCCTTTTCACACCATCATTCCCGGGTTTGTGATGAAAGACGGCAAGCCCGTCATGAGCTTTGGAAACATGGGCGGAGCCTATCAGCCTATTGGTCACGTCAGTATTTTGACCAACGTGATCGATTTTGGGATGAATATCCAGCAGGCCGGCGATTCTTTCCGCTGGGAACATTCCGGTTCAACCCAACCTACCGATGATCTTTCTGAAACACTGACGAACTCCGGACAAGTGAGTATTGAATCCGGCGTCTCTTTTGAAGTAGTTAAGGCACTCCGTCAAAAAGGCCACGATGTGCAGATCGGAGACAGCTTTTTCGGCCGCTTTCAGGCCATCATGCGCGATCATGAAAAAGGCGTGTATTTTGGAGCTTCGGAGTCGAGAGTGGATGGCCAGGCTGCGGGGTATTAGATACGACGAGGTCATTTATGATCCCGATCATCTTGAGAATCTTAAAAATCCCGGATCAATATGTAAATGGTTGAACAAAGGTTACTCAGGATGTAGCAATCTGCAAGATTAGAACTTAGAAATACGGGGCTTGCCCCCACAAGCCCGTAACGATCGTTCATTCATTGATTTTTGTTGAGATAGCAATTCTAAACTTCAACATAAAACACAACGTGCAGGCATGGCCGACTCCGACAGTGACATTCTTGAATTCATTAAAAATTTTGATTCTGACAAACTAAAAAGTATTACCAAGCACATCAATTTGGGAGAGATTTTGAAGTCCCTTTCAAATATGAATCAGGCACAGCTGCTCAATCTGAAACGTGCCCTGGAAGCCGGCAATGAAGAATATGAGCCCCCTGAGATAAAGAGCGACTTTTACCAACTATATGATCAGCTCAACGATGAGGAAAGAGCCTTGCAGCAGCGGGTCAGGCAGTTTATGGAAGATGAAGTCCGGCCCATCGCGAATGAATACTGGCTGAAAGGCGAGTTTCCACATGACCTCATCCCAAAAATGGCTGATCTCGGAATTTGCGGGCTCCCTCTGGAAGGTTACGGATGTATGAATCACTCCTACTTGATGGAAGGTATTATTTCACTGGAAATGTCACGGGTGGATGCCTCTATAAGCACGTTCTTTGGTGTGCAAAGCGGGTTGGTCATGGGTTCCATCTATTTCTGTGGATCTGAAGAGCAGAAACAAAAGTGGTTACCAAAGTTAAGGACCATGGAAAAGATCGGGGCTTTCGGGCTTACCGAACCTAAAGTTGGCTCTGCCGTTGCAGGCGGACTCACCACCAAAGCTCGAAAAGAAGGCGATCACTGGGTTTTAAATGGTCAGAAAAAATGGATCGGAAATGGAACTTTTTCGGACATCACCATAATCTGGGCACAGGATGAGGATGACGGACAGGTTAAAGGATTTATCGTTGAGAATGCTACGCCGGGATTCACCGCAGAGAAACAGAATGATAAAATGGCCCTTCGCACCGTACAAAATGCCCGTCTTTATTTAGAGGATGTGAAAGTGCCGGCCGAAAACAAACTCAAAAACGCCAACTCCTTCAAAGATACCGCAAAAGTACTACGCGCCACTCGCGCCGGGGTTGCCTGGCAAGCAGTGGGATGCGCTCAAGGTGCCTACGAGTACGCTGTTGATTATTCCCATAAGAGAAAACAGTTTGGCAAAACCATTGGCTCCTTCCAGTTGATACAAGATCTCTTGGTGGAAATGCTTAGCGATTTAACTGCCATGCAAACAATGGCCTTCCGCCTTTCTCAACTTCAGGACGAAGGCAAGATGACCGACGAACAAGCTTCCCTCGCAAAAGTAAGCTGCACCACTCACACACGAAGTGTCGTCGAGAAAGCTCGCGAAATTCTGGGTGGGAATGGAATCTTGTTGGAATACAACGTTGCCCGTTTCGTGGCAGATGCCGAAGCCATCTACACCTATGAGGGAACCAAACAAGTGAATTCCCTCATCGTGGGCCGCGCGTTGACGGGGAAAAGTGCCTTTGTGTAAAGATGACCTGTACTATATCGCCATTGATCGCTCATTCCAACCAGTATTTGTACAATGGGTTCTTATTCCCCGTGACTGGATCCTGTTCCGGCAGTGGCAAATTTTTGATATTACTCAATACCTGCGGGCGTTCAGTCGCCTCACCAGTACACAAGTCATAACTGCGGCCTCCGGGATAAGCACCTACAACCCGGAAGTCATTGGAACTTGTAAGCAGGCGATGCCCTACGCCCGCGGGAATCACAATAGCATCACGCTCAGATATCGATAGCTCTTCTCCTTCTTCACCACCCAGTTTTACCGTTGCTGAACCATTGATCACAGCCAATACCTCATGCGTGGTACTGTGATAGTGATGGTACGAAAATATGCCGTTTACCCATGCATTACTCCATCCATTGCTTTCGAGCAACTTTTTGCACGCTTCGGCTTTGGTTTGGTTATCCTCTAAAGCATCTGGATATACCAAAAGTGGCAGGTCGGGATTATTCGGAATTGATCCATCATCTTCAAATAAATAGGTGCTGCATTCTTTCATAAGTTATCTCGTCTTTGGTTACACTGCTGCCACTGAACCACCATCAATGCGGTAGTTTGATCCGTTTACAAAGGAGGCCTTTTCAGATGCCAGGAAAGCCGCTACCGCACCAACTTCTTGAATGGTACCCGGCCGCTCAAGCTCGATGTGCGGACGATCATTTGACAGAAAGTTTTCAATTACCTGCTCTTTGCTGATCCCTTGTTCTTCTGCCATCTGTTCCATCATATTATCTACCAACGGGGTTTCGATAAAAGCTGGACTGATGGTATTCACTAAAATTCCCTCTGAAGCATATTGCTTAGAAAGAGACTTGCTAAAATTGTCGAGAGCCCCTTTGGATGCACTGTAGTGAATCATATCGGGATAAGGCTGCGTGCCATTTTCTGACGAAACATTGATAATACGTCCCCACTGCTGCTCTTGCATCGCCGGAATGATCTTTTGGGTCAGTTCCACCACGGCAAAGAGGTTCAGGTCAAACAAAGAACGCCATTCATCCAGTGGTGTTTCTTCAAAAGTCCCGTTTTGTCCGATCGTGCCGGCGCTGTTGATCAGGATATCAATAGTCCCGAACTCTTTTTGGGCTTCTGCTACCAGCCTGTCGATGTCGCTGGATTTCGTAAGATCAGCGACCACCGACAGTACGTTTGAGCCGTAGCCACGCAGTTGATCTGCCGCTTCTTCAAGTTCTTCCTGATGTCTGGCGCAAATGATGAGCTCACATCCTTCTTTCGCCAATGCTTCCGCGATGCCATATCCAATGCCTTTGCTGCCGCCTGTGACCAATGCGGTCTTGTCGTTGATCTCGAGATCCATACAATAGTATTTTTTCTGTTTTAGGTTCACCTACAAAAATTTGATCGCGGCGAATATCATTCCGCTACTTCCATTATATAGGGATCGCACCATCATACTATCTATGCAGAAGCTCTTCCGGTTTTTAGTATTCTATTCACTTTACTGAACGATATAAGCATGGATACGTTTTCTAAGGCAATTACAACAGTTTTATTTATGAAATATCTGATAGCGATCATTTTCATTATGACCAACATGAATACCGAAACCATCTTTGATTTTGCCCCCTCTTCTGATCTTGAAAATTGGAGAGTCGTTGATGATGTGGTGATGGGAGGTCGTTCATCAGGAAGTTTTGAGCTGACTTCTGAAGGACATGGTCGGTTCGCAGGAGAGATCTCTTTGAAGAACAATGGAGGCTTCTCATCTGTACGATACAACTTTTCTGAAACTGCGGTGAGCCCTACCGATCACATTCTGCTGAGGATTAAGGGAGATGGAAAGAAGTATCAATTTAGGCTGAAACACGACCGCCGTCAGCGTCACTCCTATGTATATGAATTTAAAACTTCCGGAGAATGGGAAACCATCGAGATTCCATTGAATGAAATGTATCCTGTTTTTCACGGCAGAAAACTAAATATATCCGACTTCGATCATAATGCTATCGAAGAGCTCGGCTTACTGATCGGAAATGGAAGGGAAGAATCTTTTGAGTTGCTGATTGTTGAGATCGAGCTTGTGGAAGAAGGATAAGTTAAAATTGTTTATAGTATCTATGTTGATCCTTGTCCCCACCTTGTCCCCGGCAACAACTAAAAAAGCCCATGCAAATCAATGATCTACATGGGCTTTACTTGAGTGTGGGACCGGGCGGATTTGAACCGCCGACACACGGATTTTCAGTCCGTTTACTATTAGTTTTCTTATAATTTCTTACTCCTTCTTATAAAACTGCAAATATATATATTTTATATACTTATAATTTTTAAACTTATCTTTTTCTTTCAAGATACTTCCTTTCAGTGCTAATATTTGTTACCCTTGAGTTACCCTCAGAACAAATTATTGCAATATGCCAAAGATCAAACTTACTGATTCATTTATAAGGAATTTTTCATATCCAGGTAAGGAACATGAGTTTTATGATGAGATCCGTCCGGGATTCATTTTAAGGGTTACCAAAACAGGCCATAAATCTTTTTCCTACCGATATAGGTTCGGTGATAAAGTACAGCGATTTACAATTGGAGCATTTCCCGCTATCAGTTTGTCAAAAGCAAGATCAATCGCTGATGATTTACACTTAAAAGTTAAGCAAGGTATAGACCCTCAAGATGAGAAACTAAATGCCAGAACAGAGCCCAAGCAATTAACTATCTCCGAATTGAGTAAAGAATATGAAAACAGGCATTTTCCGAAACTAAAAAAAACAACTCAAGACGATTACAGGAGAAGAATCAACAACGTAATTGTTCCTGCATTGGGAGATATTTATGTCAAAGATCTTGATAGAATTACCATCATTGATTTCTTAGAGGAGATTGCGTTTGAACATGGAAAAGACGGAGCCCCCATTCAGTCCAATAGAGTTCGGGCTGTATTATCAAGCATGTATTCATTTGGGGTGGACAAAGCAATATGTGACTTCAACCCCGTTCAAACAGTAAAACCCATTGGCGAAGAAAAGTCGAGAAACCGAGTCTATTCAAAAAAAGAAATTAAGCTGTTATGGGAGCATTTTTGCTTCGAAACTGAACCTTTTAGCAGTGTTTTTAAAATGCTGCTTATTACTGGGCAACGATTGAGGGAAACCAGAAGAATGAAGTGGAAGCATATAAAGAATGATATCTGGATAATACCTGAAGAAGAGACGAAAGCGAGCAGAACCCACTTTGTTCCGTTAAGTACATTGGCTTTAAAAATTCTAGAAGAGAGAAAAGAAATTTCGGGTGATTCTGATTTTGTATTTGAATCACCAGTCAATCCTGGGGAGCCTATTTACTGGCTTCAACACGCAGCTGCAAGAGTTAGAAGGGCATCAAAGATCGACGACTTTAGAATTCATGATCTTCGAAGAACAGTCGCAAGTTTTATGGCTGAACAGGGAGTTTCACGTACAGTGTTAGGAAAAATATTGAACCACAAGGGGTTGTCAGGTGATAGTAGTGTTACTGCAATTTATGACCGACATGAATATATGGATGAGAAAAAGGATGCTTTGGATAGTTGGGCCAATCAATTGGAACGTATCTTTACAGAGGAGAAAGAAAAAAATTAACAATCAGATAAGCATCGTCACCTTACCCTCATGACAATTTAGAAGGTGAGTCAAGTCGAACTTTTTAGCTTTTTGTTTGGATCTCTTGGCTATCATATATCGGACAAGATAGGGCCCCAGACTTTAAAATTTTTCTATATAAAACTGAAGCACTTTTTGGATTCTCTTCCCAATTGTTTATTAATCAAGATGCTCTGTTTTCCAACATGGGACCGTCTTTAGTATTTGGTGATAATGTTACTGGCAAATGTAGTTCTACTGTTATAGACGACCGTTTTAAATATTATGATAGAATTAATATTGGGTTTAATCTATTTTGGAATAAAAATTAGCCCTCTATTTCTTTTTGAGAAAGGGGTGGAAAAAATTTAACTCTAAAGGGTTTTACAATGTTTAAACTTCTCGATTACAAAATTCATTGGGATTCCAAGTCATCATTTGAAAGTCTGCCTTTCCATAAGAAGTATTTTTTTCTTTACACACTAATACTTCACTTAAAGCTATTCAATAAGAATTATAGTGATGATTTTATTAAAGATTCTTTGACATATATGACTCATATAAAATTGTTTATGCTTGGGTTGAGTGATAATATCTTACAAGAAAATCAGATCCCTAAATTGCAATTAGAAAAATCGGATAAGCAGATCCCTAAGGAGTTTGACAAAAATATAATAGACACCTTTTCCGAAATACTCGATCCTAATAACCAAGATTGGGCTGATCTAAATAGTGTTATAAATTATGCGATAACCTACCTAGAAAAATATTGCGACTACGATAAAATACTAATGGATATTCGTTTCAACTTTGAGGGATTTACTTACGGTGGGTTTCAAGATCTTGAACCAACTAAACTACGTACGCGACTCATTGAACTAATAAAAAACAATATCAAAAGTCTTTCAGATAACACTATTCTAATTGAAGTCGATGATTTTGATGAGTTCAAACCTGGTATCAACCATCAGAGCACGTTTAATTCTATCAAAGAAAGTGTTCCTAGCATAATCAGGAAGATCAAATCAGCCAAGAATAGCTCATATTTCACCTTACTTATTGAGCCAAAGCCATTCAATAATCAGAGTGAGTTTCCTGACACTACCTTTGACAGGATTAAACACAACTATTCACAGGAGCTTGAAAAAGGGATTTCAACTAGATCGTTTTCAGTTGACGGGGGAAATGATGCTGATTATATAGTCGTCGATGAAGAGGGAACTGATAATTATAGTACTCCTACCATGCCTCAAAAGGTTGGTTTATTTCATTTAGAAAAATCTATAGATCACTTCCATCATATAGTTGAAGGGTTAATAAAGCTTAGTGTTCTAAGTGAGATTGAAATAGCATTAAAAACGACTTCAAAATACATGCCTCCGATATTAACGGTAGATGGAGCTACCGACGCCATTAGAACTTATTCTTCTTGGTTTATAGAGCAATATGATTTAAAAAGACCGGTTGATCTAGCTAAAAAAATTGAAGCATTCTGCTACAAAAAAACTAAATCGGGTAAACCAGAAAGACTGAAAAGAAATTCTATCACTAGAATTATTCGCAAAGAAGGAATTTTCTAAAAATAATTTAATAGTTGTAAAAACCGGACAATTCTTATATCTGATAGGACAAGTATAAAAAACTACCGGACAATTCTAACCTCAGATAGGATAAACTGAGGAATTAACCAGACTTAAATGTGTTATGTACTGGTAATTAATTGACTTAGACCCTTCATAAATTTCTCCTGAATTAAAATCCAAACTAATACAGGAGATCTTGTGAAAAATCTCAAAATTATACGAGTAAAGGAGTTGTGCCGGCTCATTTCAGTCAGCCCGACTACATTGTGGCGCATGGAGAAACGCGGGGAGCTTCCACCTCGCATTAAAATATCAACCCGAGCAGTGGGTTGGCGTGAAAGTGATATCGAGGAATGGCTTGAATCTCGTTCTGAACCCCTAAATCAGGAGGCTGATCATGAAACGAGTTAATAAAATCCGAGTTCGGGCAATGTCTGACACTTCTATTATTCATCCATCAATCACGCCAGACACACTGCTTGAATTTACAGATCTAAACCACAGTTTTTTGCAGTACTACTGCATTCATGGTGAAGAAGTAGATTGGTATGGCCGGTTAGGAAACCTTGGTACTTTTATCTCGACTCCGTTAACGCTTTTATGCCCACCGGAGCTAACCGAAATATTAGGTATCAACAACTTCGATACCGTTTCACTTTCATTGGCTGCTATTCCGCCTTTGAAGGTAATAAATCTGCAATCTATTAAGCCCGCAAGCTTAGATAGCAATAAGCATCTCGAATTCACAACTGGTTTAAAAGCGTCTAAAGGAGATTCCTTTATCTACAAAGGACACTTAGTAACTATTACTTCTGGCCAGCCCGCCACTGGATTCATAACCCCAAGCACTCATATCGAGGACGACATCATCGAACCTGAACCTACAAATAAACAATTATCAACGGAGATTACATCATGAATAGAACAGAAATATATCACAAATACTTAGACAACGTAACCCAAACAAAAGACCAAGGCCTGCAAGGCGACTCTCCATGGGGAGATGGTAAAATCACCATAACCAAATCTGGGGACTTCTCCTGTAGTGCAACAGGGAAATCCGGTACTGTTATTGATTTTATAGGTTCATTTAACCCTACCATGACTAATGCCGGACTTAATAAAGTCCTGGCATCTGAACTTGTCTGGACAAAACCTCATCTGGAATCAATTCTTAAGTCCGTGGATTCCTTTAAAAATGATGCTCCCCGGCTTAAAGTAGCCAGCGAAAAGCTAGAACTTCCAAAAAGCTTCCTTAAACAGGTTCCTGGATTTATGAGTACGAGAGAGTTTCAATATAGCATGATTGACCACTACTCCCCATCCGGCGTACCGTTGACGGTATCCAATTTTTCTCTGGATAAGCCTTTAGCAAGAACTATTGGCGTGCCTCGAATGCCTGAAGAGATATCAGAAACGACTTTTTTTGTCGAAAATTCACTTGTGGCAAAGTGGATCACAAAACAACTCAAGCTGACGGCACTGCCTTGGCCAAAAGAAGATGATCTGCAAAATTACCATTACGATCAGCTTTTAAAAGACAAGAAAGTCATCATCTTATATGAAGATTTTAGCTATACCTACAGCGATAGTTTCTTACCATCCCTTGAGGCAATTCAGGATTCAGTAAAAAGCTTTTCAGCGCTAAAGTATCGGGACATAACCCAAGGGACTTCCTTTGTGAAATGGATTAAAGAGCCTGAAAACCAGGCGAAGTTATTTGAGAAAGCTCAGGATTGTGCAAATAAACCGTTAATCCCACAGGATGTGTACCAGAAGAGTATTTATTCGAGCACCAAAGAGGAGTTAACATTTGCTCAGGGATATTCAAGAGGTTTCTTTTTCTATGGCATGAACGATGGCAACATCGTACAATCTCATCCACTTGATATCCACTCAGTAGATTCAGTAGAAAAGAAGTTTGATCTATCGGTAGTTGCCCCTGCTGAAGAAAGCCGGCCTCGGTCTGTGAAGTTATCTCCTTCAACCATTCTTAACATCACTGAATCCGTTAGCAATGTATCACCGGTTACAACATATGCAACACTACGCAACTTCATATCGGAGCGTATTTATTTCGGTGAGAATGAGCAGGATTTAGAAATGGTCACACTCTGGATCCTAGGCACCTATGTGTATCGGCTTTTTAATGCCTATCCTTATCTTCACATACAAGGACCTGCCGGAAGCGGGAAAACAACGCTTTTGGAGATTATTGAAAGTACATCATTCAATGGGGCGTTAGCTTCACGAATTACAGGCGCTCGTATGATGAAAGAAATCAACGACACCAAATGTACGCTTGGTCTCGATGAGTTTGAAAAATCCAGCGGGAGCCAATCTGCTGCCAACACGCAAATATTAAATGCAGGATATAAAAAGAGTGGTCGTTACCTAAAAATGATGGGGGAAGGCGAAAACGATAAATACCTCGACTTGTATAGTCCAAAGGCATACGCAAGTATTGGTGCTATTAAAACCGATTCGCTGACTTCAAGGACATTACCCATTTGGCAGCAAAAGGCACCTTCATCTCTTGCCTTAAAACCATGGGATCCTGCAGATCGAACCACAGAGCAACAAATTACATCTATTGTTGAAGGTGGTTATGCAATTGGCTTATACCATCATCATTACCTGCAATACCTGATGGCAACCCTGCCAAATAAGATTCTCCTACCAAGTGGGCTATCCCTGGAAGGGCGTCAACGAGAACTGGCGCTCCCTATCCTAGTGCTTGCCAACTTTATCGATCCAAGTGGAAGCCTGGAAGCCACTATCAAGGACCTATTGCAGGCTAAACTAGCCGCTACTCATCAGGATACCATTCGAAGAATCAAGATGTTTACAAATACATTGCGTGAGTGGTCAGCAGACCTTGATGACTTCCCCCATGCTACCGATGAAGAAATGGTGTGGATTTCAAACAAAGTCTGGGGTGGCACGGCAATTCTATCGGAGTTTAATGGCAAAAACAACTCTCTGTACAATTGGATTAAAACCTTGCACAGTGATGTCGCAATCAAATCTGTGTGGATACCAAAATTAGATAAGTCCATTAGCAGCATTGGAATTCCGCTCGACCTAAATATCAACAATAAGGAAATTAGGTCGTGGCTTAAGTTAAATTCCTCCTCCGAAGACGATAAACCAACAACCTAAATTCCTAAACCACCTAAATAAAAGTGAGAGTTTTGAGCCAATCAAAATTATCTCACTTTTATTCTTTTTTCTGCAATTTCACTTGACAAATCCCACGTCTATGAATAGAATTATAGTATAACAAGGGACACGTGTGAAAAGTCCCAGAAACATTAAAATAAACGGAGAACACTCAGTGAAATGAGTTAATAATCCACAACTTCAAAACAGAGAGAAAAATGAGCAATCATATTAAAATAAACGACATCCATTCTGGCCCTAGAGGCTGAACCAAAAAGCTCATGGAAGTCCATGGAGAGCAAAAAGTAAGAGAGTACTGGAAGGAACACGGAAACAGAAAAACAGCGGAGCATTTCGGAGTTTCGCCTTGAACAATCACTCACTGTAGAAAAAAATACATGTGGACTCGGCCCCTTGAAAAGGCCCCAAATATCCTCATAGCAGTAGCAAGAGGAAATGCACATCCAAAGGAATACCCTTATTTAGAATTCAAGGTAACTAATTCGAAAATGTTGGTACCTCAAGCTGAAGATATCCAACGTCACGCCTACTACTTAATGAAAAAAGGTACATTCATTGGCTGGTGCCTGCTGAATAAAGGATATACCTATTGTGATAATATCTACCGATGGTTTGAAGGCGATCCTAAAATGGATTGGGTTGAGACGTACGATGACTTGATCCAGGCGATGAAAGAGGATAAATCCGGATATCTCCAGCCCCGGCATTTCGACAAGGTAGAGCAGGTATATAAATCCTATATAGGTAAAGACCCCAATTTCGATTTTGAAGACGGGGTAACTCCCTCGTAAGGTTTAATAATAACCTTACTCTATAATGAGCTAGCCTTCCTTTGGGAGGCTGGTTCTTTATCGATTGGAAGGAAACCCAACCAATAGCAGACAAACTACTTTTACTACAATAATTTAAATTAACATACAGATACACATGAAATACGAATTTTCAGCAGACTTACAACCATACCCTACCAAACCAAGCAGTACCCAGGCAGCTCGTATAAGCCAGAGCCTTAAACCTGTGTATGTAGAAAGCATCGAAGAGTTTATGGAGGATGTGCAGCAGGGTCACACCTGAAGTCCATCTGACTTTAATGGGACACGCTCCAATGCTAATTGGACCAGTCAGGTGATTCTCGCATTAGATTTCGATGCAGGGATAACTCCTGATGAAGCTATCGAACGCATACAAGCTTACGACATTACCCCAAATGCATGATATCCAACCTTCAGTGATAGCCCTGAAAAGAGGAAGTTTCGTCTCATCTTCTTTCTGGACACCCTTATTACCGATATTAATACCCGTAACTACCTGATGGACGGGTTATTTGAAATGTATCCCGAAGCCGATAAGGCCTGTAAGAACCCAGCCCATCTCTTTTATGGAACCGATAAACAGGGGGAGGTTTTAAATCCAAAAGCACTTCCACTGGATCTTTTCTTTTCTGTTTTAGAGTCCGATAAGATTAAAAATGGAGGAAGACTACGGAAAATAAACCCTCAGGCACCCGGAGTGGCGTTTTTACGAAAAGATGGTTTTTCACGTTCCTCCTATAGTAATACTATAGGGGCAACGTCAAAAGCCACAAACGAGCAAAAGCTAGAATACTACGAAAAGCTAAATCGGAACAAGAATAGTAAAGAGGTTGACTGGGATAAATTGCAGTCCCGAGTTCGCCTGTTCTTTGATTTTATGAACGGCGAGGAGCGCCTCTCTTATGCCCAGTTACTGGGACTTGCTCAGAATATGGTTTGGATGAAGGGAGGCCAGAAGATATATGAGGAGCGCTTGCAAGAGTTCAACGACAACCACACGGGCATTAATCCCTATCCGCGAGACGGACGTTTTGATCTGATGCGTAAAATCAACAAATACAATAAAGACGTAGACAAAGCTTATTTCCCTCAACGCCTGGAAACCTTTTCTCCGTACAACAGCGACCATATATACCGGAATTTAATCACAGCCGAGCGGGATCTAATTGATAGTATTGAGCTAACCGAGCCCATAACCCGCATACCCCTTGAAAAGGCCGAGCAGCTGCTAGAATACAAGTTTACCCAAGCCATGGACAGCCTAAGCGATGATATCTTCATTTTCCAGCTTCCTACTGGTATCGGTAAGACCTGGCGGATAAAAGACCTGGATGAAGTTACCTTGGCTTTCCCTACCAATAACCTGAAACGCCAGGTATTCGATGAACGAGAAGATGCTCCTTCTGCAATCATGACCCCGGAATTCCCGGTATTTACCGACTACAGGCTAAACGAAAAGATCGACCGGCTTTTTACAGCTGGTTTTGTAAAGCAGGTTCACCGATTGCTCTGAGATTTCAAAAATGGTGTGGGCTGTAATCCAGACGATCAAAAACTGGCCCAAGCATATATTGATAAAAACAAAACAGTCCAAAACTCGATAAAGAGCATTTTTACTACTCACAGCCGGGCTATCCACACGCCATTCGGGCATGACACGATCATCTTTGATGAAGACCCTCTCCCCCTGCTGTTAGATGTGGATACGTTAAAGATTGCTGATCTAAAGAAGATCAAAAAGAATAAACACAGAGCGCTATTATTTGGCGATGACAGGCCCAGGTTTATCAACCTCCAGCGCTATCTGGAAAGCGTTGATGAGGGGGAAATCCTTACCTTGCCAGATGAGTTTAAAGTAGATATCACCAATGAATGGCTGCTATTTATGCAGACCGAAGGTATCGACAGCAACATAATGAAGTTTTTAGCCTCTGACTATTTTTATAAAGATGAATCAGACCGGGATCTTATCCATTTTATCAACCAAGAATCCCTCCCTCAGGATAAAAAGATCATCATAATGAGCGCTACAATTCCCGTAAAGATTTACAAAGAGCTTTACGGAGAGCGAGTGCAGGTCATTGACATTACCGATGTGGCTCACAAGGGTACCATCACCCAGCACACTAGGTACTCCTATTCCAGAAATTCATTGGCTAAGCATCTGGATAACGTCAACGAAAAGCTGGAGAAGCGCCCGACGATAACTTTTAAGAGCTTCAACGAGCAGATAGATAATGCCAGCCCGGATATGTGATTTGGGAACTGCTCTGGCTATAACCAGTACACGGGAAGGTCTATTAATGTATTGGGCACGCCTCATAAGCATAATGCCCAATATCTGCTAATAGGCAAAGTATTAGGAGTCAATGTGGACAAGTTTAACCGGGAGTTCAGGATGCAAACGGTTGAATGAGGTGGATTCCGGTTTAGCTTCAATACCTTCGACAACGAGCGTCTTCAACACATTCAGCTGAGCTTAATAGAGAGTGAGCTTACCCAAGCATCGGGCCGGGCTCGTGCATTACGTGAAGATGTAGAAGTAGATATTTACTCCAACCTGCCCCTGCGAATTACTCAGACCTATGTGGAAGACTAGCATGCAGAAAATTAACCTGCGATCACCACGGAAGGAATCTTTATTTTGAATCTTTAGGATTAAGGTTCCATATCCTACCCCCACCATTCTACCCAGCCTCCCAGCCTTAGAGTTAATTTTTCCATGGGGTTCTTAGCGTTTTTGCAGGGAAAATCGGATTCTGAAATATTTTTTCCGATTTTTTAAAATCTGCCTTATGGGATTCTACATAGCCAGTAGATTATGTACAATCAACATATTAGGCTAATTCTTCAATATCTGCTCCAGGAGCAACACTTTTCACGGCTGCTTTTCCATTGTCCCGAGCCGAAGTAGTTGTGTACATTTCACTGGTCCCAATTATCTCTCCATTGGAAGCTTTTAAGTTGAAGTAATATTGGTCGTTTATCGATTTCCGGTTTTCATATCGAGAATCATATTGGGAATTTGTCTTAACAGATTGAATTCCATTCAGGCATGATTGCTTGGTTGTATATCCTTCGCCACTCAGGATATTTTCCCCGTTCTTTGCTTTGAGTCGATAATAAAATTCTTGATTCGATGTGCTTCTGAATACTTGAAATTTAGGATTCTGCATATTTGCCCCATATTTTGGTTAATGGTTACTAACAGTAAGAGCAAATTCAAAGCAACTCCTTACAGTAAACTTTAAATTCTAATGTAAAAAGAGAGCAAACCGCTCTCTTTTACATAAGCCCCTCCTGTCTGAGAGAGGTAAACCCGGATCGGTACAAAATCACATGGTCTTCTATAGGGATTCCGAGAAGTTTCCCAGCCTCTACAGCTCGTTTAGTGAGTTGTACGTCAGCGGTCGAACTTTTTGGGTTATTGCTGGGGTGGTTGTGACTCAATATCAGTGAATTTGCCTTTCCAAGCAGAGCAACCTGGAATATTTGTGCAGTATCAACTATAGTAGCAGTTGATCCGCCAGAGGATATTAAACTATGACCTAACACATGTTTCATATTATCCAACAGAACGACTACAAATTCCTCTTTGAGTTCAAGGTGATCGTCATTCCAGATTGATCTTAGATAAGCAGCAGCTTCTTCCGGGCTTGTAATAGTTGGCAGGCTTTCGACCGGTTGAACGGACCGGTAGGTAAGCGAGACTTCAGCGATTTGTGGCATTGGTATAAGAGTTTGTTATGGTTTATGAAGGTGTAAAAGGCCTTCACTGTTCTTATACCTTATTTCACAAAAAATATATGACTTAATTTCTTTGTACTAACATCAAATTTGAATAGCTACTATTCTTCATAAATTCCATCGCCAGACTGAAAGAATTTTCTTATCCGAGTGACTTTTGGTCTTTCACCAACAAATTTAATCTTATCATTATTTTGGCTCAAACTATTATGAGTTACATGTCCAAAAATTTTCAAGTATTCTAAAAATTGCTCATCATTTAGCTTCCCAATTAATAATTTTTTTTCATTTTCAGCTTGTATCCATTCACCATACTTTTTGTACATATTTAAGAGTATAGATATATCCTCTTCATTTCCACTTATCAGTTTTTCAATTTTCCACATATCTAATACCCTAAACTAAAACCAAGTTTTCGTTTTACACTCCCTATCTCTTCACCTTCGCACCATTCATACTGTTGGTGAAAACCAAAGAATTTTAGATAATGTAAGAATTCTTCATCTGTTTCAAATTTTCCTTTAATTACTCCTCTTTGAGGCTTTCTCCATTTTTTTTTGAGTATTTCTACCTTCCAATCTCCACCACAGGATGAATACAATTGTTTTTTCTTATATATCTCACTCTCTGATAATGAAGTAGTGATAAGCGTAATATTCCACATTTTTATTTAACTATTCAGGAGAAGTTTAAATTAGTTGTGTTTATAACATAAATTTATCTTAGGTGATAAACCAATATTTTAGTTATAGTAATTACTGACTTTATGAAAAGTCAATTAATCAAATTCTAAATGCCTATTTCCATAACATACATCTGTGCAAAATGCGGTTTGAATGGTTCCACATTTTCAAGCTGGGGAAGATTTCAATATAAAGTGAGCGACAAACTAATTTCCTTAAAACGTGACACGGGTATATGCCATATGTGTCATACTATTACCCCCGTCGAAATCCTACCTACTAAAACTGAAATTCAAAAGATCGTACAACAAGTTGAATCTGGTAATGTACGACCAGATGCCTTAGATGAAAACTCATACCGGCTGTATGCATTAAAAGACCGCCAAGCTCCTGCCCGGTGTTTGAGCTGCGAAGAACACGATTTTGACATCTTACCAACCGTTGAAAAGGATCCCGAACGAGCAAGGTCTCGAACGCCCATTCGAACTGGGTTAGTCCACAAAAACTGCGGTGGCCAAATTTATGGAGACCCTTTTGGTCCTAATTTTTTTATGGGAGACAAGTTGCCTGAAAGAATTTTTACTGTTGAAGGAATAGAAATAACATAGAATACCCTTTTGCCCTTATAAGCATTTAAAGTCGGACGGGGTGCGATGGAACTTGATTGCAAGGAATTAATTTCGCTACTTCAACCAAATTACAATCACCGCACAGCTTAAACGCTGGGTCGTTAGGTGCATAAGATCAGAAAAATATTAACTATCTGAAATTTACAAGAGATGATGAATTACGGCACAACTTGGCATAGATGGGAGCCTCATATTCATACTCCTGAAACACTGTTAAATGATCAATTTAATAGTGAAGATCCTTGGGAAGATTATCTCACTATAATTGAGAAGTCTGAACCTCAAATTCGAGCTATTGGAATAACAGATTACTACCTCACCGATAATTATGAAAAAATATTATTAGCAAAATCAGAGGGTAGGTTGCCTAATATTGATCTTATTTTTCCAAATATCGAATTAAGACTGGACATAGCTACTCAAAAAGGGAAATGGGTTAACATTCATTTATTAGTAGATCCGATTGACCCAGAACATATCCCTCAAGTCAAGAGGTTACTAGCTCGACTCAATTTTAGAGCACATAATGACACTTTTGCGTGTACTCCTGAAGATCTAATAAGACTAGGGAAAGCATCTGACAAAGATATAGAAGATGACCAATCAGCTTTAAGATATGGAGCGACTCAGTTCAAAGTTGGTTTTGATCAATTGAGAGAGGAGTTTGATAAATCAGGTTGGGCAAAAGAAAATATAATAGTAGCAATAGCAGGAAGTAAAACGGATGGTACATCTGGTGTAAGAGATGCTTCTGACACAACTCTCCGTGAAGAGATGGAAAGTTTTGCAAAAATAATATTTGCCAGTAGTGCAGCTCAGCGTGAATTTTGGCTGGGTTTAAGAAGTTTGAATGAACAAGAAATAATCTCAAGATATGGAGGTCTAAAACCTTGTCTTCATGGTAGTGATGGCCATGATTTTATAAATACTGGGGAACCAGATGAAAATCGTTTTTCATGGATTAAAGGTGGTATTGAATTTGATAGTATTAAACAAGCTTGCATTGATCCTTACGGCCGGGCATTTGTAGGAATCAGTCCACCTGAGACAGGAATACCGTCACAATCAATTGATAGTATCCAAATTAACGGTGCTTCTTGGGCAAAAACACCAAAAATTGGTTTAAATCCTGGTCTTGTATCGATAATAGGTGCTCGAGGTTCAGGTAAAACTGCCCTTGCTGACATGATAGCTATGGCCTGTGATTCTATACATGAGGCAACAGAATTAGAAAATAGTAGATTAACCACATCCTTTATCAAGCGAGCGAAAGACCTACTTGATGGAATTAATGTCAGTATAAACTGGAGATCAGGTGATTCTGAAAACCGGGCGCTCGATGGTTCGACAACTCCTGATGTTAAAAATCCACGAGTAAGATATTTATCTCAGCAATTTGTTGAAGATCTTTGTTCGTCTGATGGTTTAACTGATGAACTACTCAGTGAAATAGAAAGAGTCATATTTGAATCACATTCCTTAACTGAACAAGATGGCGCTATCGATTTTTCTGAATTATTAGAATTGCGGTCATCCAGAATACGACAGGCAAGAGAGCGAGAAGAAGAAGCAATAGTTCAATTATCGGATCGAATAGGATCAGAACTAGAAAAAGACAGGGAAATTCCCAAATTGAAAGAACAAATTGCCCAAAAGAAAAAAAAGATCAAAGCTTATGAAGAAGATCGAAAAAAACTGGTCACGAAAGGAAGTGAGAAACGTGTAGAACGATTAACTGAATTAACATCAGCTGCGGAAAAAGTTAGGGGGTTTATAAAGTATTTCAAAAATCAAGAACAGGCATTACTTGGTCTTCAAGATGAAGTCGAGGATCTTCGAAATAATAAGGCCCCAGAAATGCTTCGCCAATCTAAAGAAAGGCATTCAGCCAGTCGTATGAATCCACAAGACTGGGACACTTTTTTACTGGATTATACTGGTGATGTAAATCAAAAATTAAAAACTCTTTTGAAAAGCTCGAAAGAATCTATGAATGGTTGGAGGGGCACTAAACCAAAACAACCGGATTCTCCAGAAACTCCATTGATAAATGAAAGTGAAGATCTAGAAAAACAAACTCTTGCTTTGCTTGAAGCCGAGATTAATCGATTAGAGAAATTAGTTAGTGCTGACAAAGTCACTCAAAGAAGATACTCTGCACTTTCTAAGAGTATAATTTCTGAGTCTAGTATACTTGAAAACCTTGAAGAAAAGTTAAAGGTAGCAAAAGGTGCAAAAAAGCGTATTAAAAACCTTCAAGTAGATAGAGAAGAGGCTTATAAACGAATATTTGATCTAATAGAATCCGAAGAGAATGTCCTTAAAGAATTGTATAAGCCATTGATGGAAAAGATCAATTCAAAAAAAGGAACTATCACAAAACTTTCATTTACTGTATCGCGGAATGTAAATGTAGACAAATGGTCAGAATTTGCAGAGAATGAGCTTGTTGATCTCCGTCGCCAAGGCCCTTTTAAAGGAAAAGGAAATCTTAAAACCATAGTAAATAATACTCTTAAAGAGGCATGGACAAGTGGAGATTCAGATTCAGTAATTGATGCTATGTCAAGTTTTCGAGAGAAATATCTAAAAAAATTACTGGAACACTCAAATGTTCCTAAAGGTGATCAAAATGATTATAGAGCATGGCTGAAACGTTTTGCAAAATGGTTGTATTCCACTGACCACATAAAATTAAATTATAGTGTTGACTATGATGGAGTTGATATCCAAAAATTATCTCCTGGAACGCGAGGAATTGTACTTCTCCTACTTTATTTAGCCCTTGATGACGCCGATGATCGGCCATTAATAATCGATCAGCCAGAAGAAAACTTAGATCCAAAATCAGTCTTTGATGAGTTAGTTGAATTATTTATTGATGCCAAATCAAAACGACAGGTAATTATGGTCACACATAATGCTAACCTCGTAGTAAATACTGATTCGGATCAAGTTATTATTGCAAACGCAGAACCAAATGTACGTGGGAAACTTCCGGATATTAGTTACAAATCAGGAGGTTTAGAAAATAAGGAAATTCGAAAAGCTGTGTGTGATATTCTTGAAGGAGGAGAACATGCTTTTAAAGAAAGAGCAAGAAGATTGAGAATTAATATGTCTAAATAATAACAAATTTTAAATTTGCACCTAACAAAACGTTTCAAGTGGACTATATTAAGATCCGGAAATATAATTAACTAATCAGGTTAGCCACTTAAATGCTAGACCATTAGTTTTAAAAACAAGAAATAAAATGCCTGAATTTGAGACATACAAATTCAAAGATTGGGGGTCATTAAAAGAGCACTTAAATTATTTTAGAAGTGACTGGATTTTTAGGGGGCAGGCTAATGCTACTTGGGAATTGGAAACTTCTATAGAGAGAACTGATTTTAAGTGGACTAACCAAAAAGCAGAATTAGTTTTAATCTCCGAATTTCAGAGGGGTGTACATAACTTTGTCGATGACAAAAGGCTACCTCAGAATCTTCTTGGGTGGTTAGCTTTTATGCAACATCATGGTACACCAACGAGGATGCTAGACTTTACTACTTCACCCTACGTAGCAGCTTATTTTGCTTTATCAGAAATGGAAGATAATTCTGCAATTTGGGCTATAAATAATTCTTGGTTAAATAAAGAGACAAAAAAACGTATCACTCAAAAAGAATACTATACTTCCTACGGACAAGTGGATTTTAATAACGATCAGATTTTCGAGGAAACAATTCTAAAAAACGAATACAACTTTGTCACAAAAGTTTCTCCTCATAAAAGAAATCAAAGAATTTATTATCAACAAGGACTTCACGTTGTACCCGGGAATACTAGTATATCTTTCATGGAAAACTTAAAATCTATGGGGAATCTCGAAGGAAATGTGGAAAAGATAAAATTAACACCAGAATTACGATTTGAGGCTCTACAAGATTTATTAAACATGAATATTAATAGAGCTACATTATTTCCAGGTATTGATGGTTTTGCTATTTCTGTAAAAGAAAAAATCCTAATGTTAAGGGAAATGTTTACTACTTAACTTTAGCAACTAACATCCTTAAAATAGATAATATCAAGGGCATATAATTTCCCCACCGTAGATATTTCGTTCTTATTTTGGCAGAATTCCCCTCCTTCCCAATAGCTTTTCATCTTTTTTGGGTATAAGAATAATGAGCAATCATGCTCAGTAATTCTTAATCCAGAACCAATGAACCTACAACCATTCTGCTTTCCTGTAACGCTAAGAACTGTAGCAGTCGACAACGCCAAATCACCTCTAATCGACATCGATGACCAAGAGTCCTTCTTACCTAATGGTTATAAGGCTATTGTACGAGAAGATACAAACGAAGTCATTTCCATCGTAAAAGACTCCTACAAGATCGTGAAGAATAACGATCTCATTGATCAGCTCTTACGATCCCTTGCCACTTCAGGGTATCAGTTCAGGATTGATCCGTCTCACAGTTTTGTCGAGAATAATCGGATGAGATTAATGATCACCTTTCCTGAACTTCTTTTCCGGGATGGCGAATCTGATATCGCCCTGTCTGCTTTCATACATAACAGCTACGATCAATCTGAAGGCGTCCGCTTCTATTTTGGCGCTATCCGAAAGATATGTTCCAATGGTATGGTGTTCGGGCAGATTCTGTCCAAATACTATTCCAAGCATACCTCCGGCTTCTCTTTTGAAGATCTTGGAGAAAAGTTGGCTGATGCCAGGGATTATTTTCCCGTGATCCAAGAGCGCATCAATCGCCTTGAGACTTTGCGGGTGGATGAGCAACTCGTGGAAAACGTATCCAATAAAATCTCCAAACGCTTGGCTGAACAAGTCATCGAGCAGGAGGAAATTGGGCGAATTACCCAATGGGAAATGCTCAATAGGCTAACCAATTATGTGAGCCATGATCTGGACCAACGGCACCGTGCCCGTTATCAGGACAACATCAGCAAAGTGTTTGCCCTGTAACGGAGATCGTATGTCGTTAGGAACATTAGTCGTCAAGATCATCATCATAATCTGCAAGGGAGGAAAACCATGAGCGTCAAATCTGTTCTACTCAAAAGCCTCCTAGAGGGGTTCAAACATGGGCTTCGGCTCTGGCTCTGTAAAGACCGCCAGGAAGACCCTCCTCCTACACATCAAAACGAATCAAACCACAAGCCTGCCGGATAACCCGGTGGGCTTTTTTATTTCTACCAATCCTTAAACAAAATCACTTATGAAACTATTAGATAACATTCCAAAAAAATCTTGGATTGAGGCTCGAGTAAATTATTTGGGCGGAAGTGAGATATCTGCCGCCCTTGGCAAGTCTCCCTACCAAACACCCTTTCAACTCTGGCTTCTGAAAACCGGCCGTAGAGAGCCTCAAGGTTCCACGCCTATCACAGAGATGGGTCATATACTGGAGCCTGTCTGCGCGGAAAAATTCACCGAAATGACCGGGCTGAAAGTCCGCAATATCTCGGAGCCCTACGAACACGAAGAGTATACATTCTTACGTGGAAACATAGATAGGCAAATTGTAAGCTCGGAGAAGCATCCAGGGCCGGGAGTTTTGGAGATCAAAACAACCACGTCTCATAGAATGCGAAACGAGCCGAACGCCTATCCGCTGAGTTGGGAGTATCAGATTCAACATTATCTTATGCTTACATCTTATCAATATGCGTATTTGATCGTTATGGAAAGGGACACTGGCTACTTCCACGACCCGATCTACATCGAGCGCAATGAAGAACTGATCGCCATTAACACTCAAAAAGTAATAGAATGGTGGGAAGATCATGTGATTGCCGATGTGCCACCGGATGCCATGACAGACGAAGATCTGCTCATACTCTATCCGGATGCAAAAGAGGGAGAAACGGTCGAAGCGAATCCAAAGCTGTACGCATACTTTCAGCAGCTTCAGAAAGTAAGAGACCGCCTTGACGAGTACAAAACACACAAGGAATCCCTGGAGCACCTGCTCAAAGAAGAGTTAGGAAATGCGGAGCATATGACACTGGCTGGCCGGAGGCTCTTCAGCTGGAAGAACTCTACCCAACGCCGGTTCAATACCACAGCCTTTCGGAAAGAGTACCCGCAGCTCTACAAGCAGTTTCTAAAGGAAACCACCACCCGACGTTTCACCATTAACACTTAAACCCAATAATCATGGCACTAATCATAAAAGAAGAAAAAATCGAATACCCCTTGGCTCCCGACGGCCTATTAGATGCCCTCCTCGTGGATGTGGTAGATCTAGGCGAGCTGGACACTCCTTGGGGACCAAAACATAAATTGTCTTTGGTCTTTGAGTTGGAGGACACCGACTCCGAGGGAAAGCACTTCATCGTTACCAAGCGATATACGTGGTCGCTCAACGAGAAATCCAATTTACGCAAGGACCTCGAAAGATGGCGCGGTTCTAAGTTCAGCAAAGATGAGCTCGAAAGTGGCGTAGATATGGAAGCTTTCATTGGGCTGAATGCCACGCTGTTTATCAGCCATAATGAGTCCGAGCAGCATGAAAAAATATTCGCCAACATCGAAACCATTCTTCCTCGGAAGAAAAACAACAAGGTGGTCTTCTACGACCTCAAGCCATCCGGCGATTATACCCGTGTAGTTGAAAGGGAAAATTATAAGAAACCTGAAGAGTATGCAGAGATGGTAAACAGCTAATGAATGGAGGGCCTTAGTGCCCTCTTTTTATTCCACTCCCTTGGTAAGCTCAGCTAATGAAGTTTCCAAGGCCTTCGCAATCTTGATCAGTGTATAGACGGTGGGCATAGTTTGCCCACGCTCAACCAAGTCTATCATATTGCGGTGAAGATCACTTTCCAATCCTAAATCAAACTGTGAGAGTCCAGCCTTTTCTCTGGCTCTTTTCACATTAATCCCAATAATAGACTGTATTTCTTCCTTGGACTTCATGATCCAAGTATGCAAGAAATATCACCTTGACTATGCACAATATATTGTGCAATATCTCACAACTTTCTAAAACTCATATTATGAAATACTTACTAAACTTCACATTTAAACGATTACCCAAAACAGGATGTAAAATACTTATTCTGTTTGCATTAACACTCTCACCTATCATTCATGGTTATGCGCAAGCTCCCATTGATGTAACCGATGAACACGCTAAACTTGGTAGAACTTTTGCTGATCTCGTGTGGAAAGCTTCGGAGACGGGTACTATTAGCTTACCTGTTACTGAAGATTTATCCAGTGGTGATGGAGAGACTATTAAAATCGAGTTCAAAAACCCAATTAGTAAAGGGGATTTCAAATCCGTTGTCAGCCAAGTAGTGAATGATCACGATGTGATAATTAATGCGAAGGGTGGCTGGGGTGAAGATAATGAGAATGTGTTTACGTTCTTCTGGCTTAATTCTGATGCAGATGAAGGAAGTCTAAGGGCAAATACCATGGTGCTATATAATGTAATTTCCGGCACTGCCGTCTTTATTACAACTAGCGAGCAACCAGAGTAGGACTCATCATGAAAATCTTATTAAACTTCACGATTGAGAGTCTGCGAACAACAGGAAGTAAGATACTTATCCTGGTTGCTATAATACTATCACCTACCATTCATATCTCTGCTCAAACCCCCATTGATGTTACAGACCAGCACGCTAAGATTGGTAGAACTTTCGTAGACGAAGTTTGGACTACTACAAAAACTGGAACGGTCACGTTACCTAAAAAAATGGATCTGCCTATTGGAGCAAAAGGGGAGCAAATCAGGATCAAATACAGTGATCCAATCAGTAAGTGGACTTTTAGATCTGCTGTGAATAAGGTAGTAGACACTTACTCAGATATTACAAACGCCGCAGGGGGATGGTCTGATGAAGATGAAAACATCATCACCTTACTCACACTCAATGCAGGTAACTATCAGAATAGACAGAGGGCGGGATGTCTTGTGCTATATAACGAGAATACCGGAACCGCCGTCTTCTTTATAACAAGCACTCAACTATGAAAAAGCACATCTATAAAATTGCATTTACTGTAATCTGGATGCTCCTCGGCCTTTGGCTGACCATACCCGTGGATGATGGACGAGAAATCGGTGACATGTGGATGGATGGCGGAGACTTACTTGTGAAAACAGGCCATACTAACTGGTATGCCAATATGGATCTGTTTGCCCTATTCATGATACCTGTCATAGGCATGTGGATATGGGTACTCTTCAAAGATGAAACCAAAGACAAACCAGTAAAACGCCGTAGCCGGATGTTTTAAAGAGAAGCTTCGGCTTCTCTTTTTACACTAAATATTAAATCACTTCTCTTTGATGTGAATCATAAATTAAACCTTTTGTTACTTCCACTAAAAATTATGGCTAACATTATCTTATCCCACCTTTATACAGCGAAATAGTGTTTTCAATTGGATATCCTAACAATAGACCAGTAAGCCACAATTGAATTTTACCGCCATCTTGGGCATCCCAATCATCAAAATAATATGATATAGATCTTTCTCCCACGTCAGATATGTCTATATCAAAACCATTGTCATGGTAATCATTTTTAAGAGTTTCCAAATCGAAATGGTCTTTTATTTTACCTTTTGGTGCAACTGCTAAGTAATATGCTCCTGTTTTTTCAATTTCAAATATTCCTAAATCATACTTTTGGGTATCAATTTTTTCATGATACTTTTGCAAATCCTTCTTTTTCCATTCTGTGACAATTCCTAAAGGTTTTTTACCCTCCAGGACCCTTTTTAAGAGAGCCTCATTTGATAAATCTATATCATTTAAGCCCCAGCCTCCACAGAAGTGTTGGTTCATATCATTGACCATCTTGTTTTTAAAGCTCAAACTATGTGGCTGATAAAAATACCTAACCAACAAATATCCATTATTGTATATTTTTTTGGTTTGTGTTTTTTTCCCTTTAACAATGTAAATACCGTGTTTTTTCATTTGTATATTTTTTTGGTGTTGTTTTGTTTCTTTTTAAAAATAGAGGCACAAACTGAAGCAATACCTCTGATCACTCTAAGAACTTAATTATTATATAAGTCCAATATAAATTAATACTTAAGTTCCTTATGGAGCTCCCTGAAATTGTAAGAAAGGCAGTGAGTTAAAAACTTAAAATCGAATTTTCGCTAGGACCTGGAGCGCTGCGCGTCTCGAAGAGAAGCCTAGGTTTCTTTTTGCATTAAATGTTATATCACTTAGGTATATTCACATCAAAGAAATCTAACAACGTAAAACATGGATACCCTTCGAGAACAGCTAATGACATCATTAAGAGTCTTTCTCTTTTTGGACACTTACGCGCCTCGGGATCTGAATATGAACCAACCCATTACTGAAATTAAAATGACTGAGGAAGAGTACCTCGATGAGACATTGGTAGGCATTGCTATAAACCGGTGGCAAATTCACCATGCCTATCACATTCAGCAGCCAAATATTACACGCTTTAGCATTGCTGAATTAGCCGATCTTGCTCTTGCTTCTGAAAGGTTAGTTGGAAAAGACTACCAGTGCTTTGTAAATGATAAAATGGATGAGATCTCCGTCACGCTAAGGGAATATTTACAAGATTCTTTTCGTGAACAAGGCGTGATTGAAGAGGCCGAATACTTGATGAATTTGAATTAGAGAGTCCAATCCAACCTAATATTTTAAAGTGCTTTGGCTCCATATTATTGTGCTAATATACACGCTTTGCATAGAAGCTAAAATGCCATAAAATTCCTTCCCAATAACCATTATCTTACTTAGGTTATTAACGAGCTGTTAATCCTGAATCTATATTTACTGAATGGTTATCACCCATATTGTTGACGACTTTTTATTTGAACTCTTTCCTGAAGCGGAACATGATACCGAAAAGCTGACCTCTATTCTAAAGCGGTATTATACCCTGGGGCCTTTTGAGCCGGAGGTGGAACTCAAAGATTCAAGCATCGAAGTTTCCATAGATGTAGATCGCATTAATACCGATAAGAGCAAGTTTGATAAGCTGGTTAAATACGCCGAATCCGGAAAGCTGGATAAGGCCATTGAACTGGCGAATGATCTTATTGAAACCGCTCCAAACATCAGTGAATACCATCGGGTGCGTGGACAAGCCTACTCCGAGAAGGGAGATCAGGAAGAAGCTATCAACTCACTGATTGATGCCCTGAAGTGGAATCCCAAGAACGAGTGGGCACTGCTAATGATTGGTAACATATATGCCCGGTTCAAAAAGGACATGGAAACAGCTCTAAAGTATTTTGACAAAGTGTTAGAAGTGAAACCGGATGATTACCATGCCTTAAACAACATTGGAGTTCAGCTTTTTGAAGCTGGCCGTAAAGAGGAGGCGTTGGAATACTTGAATAAAGCTTTGGAGGCTAATCCTAAGTATCCAAACACCTTGTTTGCCTTTGCCATGATTGCCTACCGGGAAAATGATTATTCCAAAGCGTTTGAATTCAGCGCCAAATCTCTTCGCAATCAGGATAAGAAAAATGAATTATACGATAATGCCGTTAAAATGGCGCTTTCCAGTGCAAAAGAATTGACCGGAGAGATTGATGGACTTAGTATAGCGGAAGAGTACATGCAATCACTATCCGACCGATTCAGCGTGGATATTAAGATGGAAGCAGATCCTGAAATACCTACGGCTGCGACTATGCAATATGCGGAGGTATATCAGCGAAACCATCACTTGATTAAATATAAGCCTAATCATCCGGCTGTGGCTCATTTGGTGGTACATGAGTTAATGCATCTGGAGCTTCGGGAAGAAGCGAGAGCTGAAAATGCCAACAAACTGTTAACTACAACCGATTCTACTAAAGCTTCTTTCCGGCTGACATTCAAGAAAGATGCCGAGCGCCTAAAAAAGAAAGGTGTACCTGAATCCAATGTCCGGGGTTTTATGGATTCTATGGCTGACGGTCTTAACCGACAAGTGTTCAATACACCTATTGATGTGTTTATTGAAGACCGCATCTATAACCGTTTTGAAGAACTGCGACCTTTTCAGTTGCTATCCCTTCATGCCAACACAATGGAAGGAGCCGATGCCAACACCCGACCAGATATCATTAAGAATGCTCCCAACAAAGTTATTTCAGCCTCTACAACCTACGGATTGGTTCATGCTCTACAGCTAAAGGATTTGTTTGGTGTTGATCTCATAAGCGAATTCAAACCTAAACGACGTGAAGTTGAAACGGCAACCAAGTTCTATGAAGAATACCTGGAGCATAAGGATAATAAAGAAGCCGGTATCGAATACGACCTGATTCAGTTTTGGGCGGAAGACTTGAACCTTGACCGGTATTTCAATCTCATTGATGAGAGGAACCAAAATAATTCAGCCGACTCAGTACTGGACAAAATAGAAAGTGATCCTTACGGATTGGATGAAGATGATCCTTCCAAAGACCGGAAGATGAAAACTTTCATGGAGAAACACGGTGGGGATGATTTAAACATGGCCGTGGCTATGTATATGGTTGGTGCTCTCCAGTATTTTGAGGGAATGGACAAGGCCAAGATCAAGGAAATTGCTTTTGACATTGCCAAAGTGGGTACTGCTGGTATTGATCCTAAAAAGGATGGGTATCGAATTCCGAGTATCCCAGATAGTAATTTTTCAGGCTATCAGACCTTAGCTTATTTTTATGTGAGCTGGGCCTTTGCCGTTCCGGAAATGGTTTCGAGTCTTGGGTTGTCTTTTGATAAGGAGTTTGAGCTGGCTAAGGAATATTTGAATTGATCATTTCCTAAATCAAACTGAAAACTATTCAGGCTCCAATTTTGGTTTAGTTTCCAATTTTATTGAAATAACTTCGTACACATTTAGACCTGTGATCTCTAATTTACTATCATCAAACACAGCAAGGTTTATTCCTCCATCATGCAGAGAACTTCCATACTCTATAGCATCATAGCCAAGTGATTTTACATACTCACAAAGATACTGCGTAGGTAAATAGTCAAGCATTTCATCATCATGGCGTCTCAACGGTTTTGATAGTTCTTGCTCTAACCTTTTTAGATATTTTCTATACTTGAGATAATTCTCTAATCCGTCTTCAGCCATAAATGGGCTAAGGTCTTCAATCTTTCGGAGACGCAAAACCTTCATAGTCTCATCAACCAATCGAAATTCAGCAATTGTAATAAAGTCTGAATGAGTTGCCCTTGATTCGTATAGAACGGTTTCTTTTTCCGTTGAAATGTACAGATAGGGTATTCCTACGGGGTTCGCTCTTCCTGACTTACTTACCCCGATGGGAGGCTTACCCATTTTCTCCTTTTTGTATCCTTCTTCAGTAGATATTCTGCCACGGTAAAACAACTTACCCTTCTTATATACTTTAGTATGAACCGGGAAAAGATCGTCTTTAAGTAATTCGAGGCTAATGCTTTCTCCAATGAAAAACCTGTTGTTAGTCTTAATCTCATTGGCAAATGCTTCCCATTCTTTTTCTAAGGTTTCAGCTTCTTCAAGCTTGTGCAAAATAACTCTTAGTTCGTGTGGCTCAGTAAATAGCCTATCTTTTCCCTTAAATGAGCTCGATAGGATTTCTTTAAGCAATGACTGATGTACGTCAGTACCAATATCGCCATTGAAAATAGACCAATCATCTTGAATTTTTTTGTGAATTAGATCAGGAGATATGCCTTCGTCAATCTCACCTTTAACTGGTTCATATATATCAACGAGAGAGATGAATTTTTCCTCGAACTCTCTTGGATTTATGAGCGAAGTATTTGTCGTTGAGCAATAGTCACAATCACCAGTTTTAACTGAATTGGAAGTAATAAAACCGATTAACTCTAAGTCGTCAAAGCAGTTTGAGCAACAATTCATTTTTAATTTAGAACTCCAATTATAAGTTCAATGTGATGTATAATGGAAAGCTTTTTCACACTTCCTAAACCAGGATAATGACCTGTTTCATGTTGCCTTCTGAATTCATTACATGCACTTGATCTCAAGTTATGTTCATTGATAAATGGGATAAGCTTATCAAGGGCTTCTTTGTACGTTCCTGGAACGTCAGAGTAATCTTCATTCGAGTCTGATACAAAATGCCGTATCCAGATCTGGTCATCATCTCGTAGATAAGTGAGGTGAATAGTAACAGCATAAGGAGCAAAACCTGAATCAGAGAAGTCTTCACCTATGGTGAGATAATCAGAAAAACCGATGAAACCATCTTCATGGTAGAAATTATGTTCATCTGTAAAAAACTCGTCAGGATCTTTTGCATAATCCGCATTGGTTGGCTTCGAGTTAAAGGGGTCGCTAAGGATCACCTTAGTATTTTGGTTTATTATACTTCTATACCTTCTATACCTTCTAACCAGATTTGGGTCTCTGAATAGATTGAAATGTACCGTTTTGTCATTATAAAAATCAGAGAGGCTATCTGTATCAGGGTACTGGCTTAAATGAACAATTGTGAATGGATAGTTATATTCTAATTCTGTAAGACTTTGATTAAGAGAGACAAAATCTGTATTTGAATGTATTAGTACCCCAAGGTGTAACTGCTCGTAGTCACCGACTTCTTCATTAATAAAATGAATAATCTCACCAAGTGAACCTTTGAGATCACCAACAGAAGGATTTAAAATGAGAGTAAAGGATACTTCAGCATCTACTAACTGTTCACAGGTAATTCTAAGTGTAGAGGTTGTTTCTTTTACAGGTTCAATTATGGGGTGTATTATACCTGTTTCACTCATTTGCTCTGATAACTCACGCAGAGAAATGAGTTCGTATTGTTTACCCCTCAGATATGGAAAGTACATTCAATTAATTTTTGTATTTAAAAATTGGTATAAGCGATCATACTGGTTGGCGGTTGGATCTATGGCCATGCAGATACTGTTTAGATACTCAGGTAAGAGATTATTCTGAAAAGGGCTTGTCTCTTTTGGCTTCCTTTTCTTTAGCTCCGCGCTCATTAATTTATGGAAGTTTTTAGGTGGGATTTGTTCCGCAAATTTAAGACACTCTTTGAAATAGTACATATTTGGAACATCCGGCACTTTCCCAAATTCTGATGCGATTATATTGGAATATTCTTCTTTTCTGAGAGACTTAAACATGGTTGTTATATCCAAGTATCGGGTTTCTTCTTTTGCCTCTCTTATTTCAGATAGCGTAAAATTGTTCGTAAGGGCTATTACTCCAACAGAGTCGTCCTTTAGAATAGAAAGGTATTTATCAATCAGTGAGTGGTGAGTTACCAAATAGACATGAGTAAAGGCTTTTTTGTAATCCGCTAACTGATCTTCTAATCGCTCAGAAGTATCAAGCTCGGTCTTTATTTCATACACGACTGATTTTCCATTTATGAGTACAAGATCTGCTAAAGATGAGCCCACTCTAAACTCATTCAATAAAGTTGAGGTGTTAAGGCTATGACGCCCAAGAAGTATTTTCTTTGTAATAAAGTTCTTATACACGTATTCGCAACGGTATTCTGATAACAAATATGAATAGAGTGCTTCAAGGGCATCCTTACGTGTAGCACCTTTATTTAGCTCAAGATATTGGTGGTACTTATCAATTTTGGCATCAATGAACTTACTACTTCCTTTAGAGATAACTCGCTTGAAATGCGAATTCGAGAATATCCCAGAAACTGAAAGGTTTGTATCAACGCTATTTTGTAGGGCTGTGCTCATTGCATTGAATAAAACTTAATTTACTTTAAAATAAGAATATTATAAGTGTATATAAGTTAAATTTAATAACCTCAAAATGACAATAAATATCATTAGGTTAACCTTACTTGTAAAGCTCATTTATCCAGTCGTTGACCGGTTTAATTATATGTGACGATAAAGTACCGTGCAGGTCTTCCGGTCTTTTTATGTGGGCAAAACTATTTCGAATATTGACAATAGCATCAATCTGTTTTTTATTAACGTCAAGATGCTTCTTTTTTTTCGCCCAATACAGAAGCCCTGTTAACCCCTTTGCAGATTTGCTCCCTTTTGCATCTTCGAATTTAGTTCTTAAAGCCAATTCAAAGGCCATTATCATAAGAAACTCTGCTACATCCTGTAGTTCATAATCAATAGAGCGGAGCTTATACACGCTTTTTACCTGTGATAACTTATTCTTGACAGCATCCGGTACATTCACATGTGGTGCAATTAAGGATTCAGCTTGTTTTTCAAACATTTCCTGAGTGTATGGAGGCACGAAGGCTTCCCACCGGCTGTCCATTTTATACTTCAACAACATAGACTAAACCTCACTCGCACTCTTAACCATGCCATAATCAACACCAAGAGCCTCAAAGTGGGCTTCTCCAAACTGTATTTTATTAAGCTCGCTAATTCTCAGCTGATCTTTTGAAGTTGAGCCTTTGGTTTCTTTCACCATATATACTTTATCCTCCCCACCGTATTCATCATGCTTTACTATAGCCCAATCGGGATTATAGGGCCCAATTGGAGTATCAATATTGAACTGTTTTGGCAGTTTCACAAATAGCCGGATGTCTTTTCTAATATCTAATTGTTCAGCAAACCTTTTTTCTACTTCTGAATCGTACTCTACAAAGTCATAAACAGAATTCTTGACCGGAACTAAACGGTTCAAGTATGAAACCAGCTCTTCCTCTTCAAATCGTCTCATTTCATAAATCTGTCCTTCCACCTTTTCATACTTGATCCCGCCAATCATCAATGACCGTAAGGTGTCATTAATGGCTGCTGAAATTTCATCCATGAATCGCTGTGGGTTATTTACAAACTCATCCAGTCGGTCGGATTGTTTAAGAATTTCGACAATAGTTGCCCTTGTGAGCTCGGTCTCTTTTTGGATGTACGCAACGATATCCGGCAATTTGTAGCTCATTTGTACTTCCTCAACCCTGTGACCAACCAGTTGAGCTTCTACTCCTTTTCGGGTTATTTCCTGCGTAGTCCGATAAGTATGTAGCTTTATTTTACCAATAGTCGGTATTTTAGAAATAGCTTTAACGCTTTTCTCAATAAGCTCTTTGGTATCGTATTCTACACGATAGCGGGTTTTCTTATTTATTTTATCCCACAAAGTTTTGAAATCTTCATCGAGATAAACCTGTTTGTTAAGCTTGAGTTTGCGGCGTTTTTTCTTGTTCTCAATTCTTCGGCTGAAGTCATATTTCCTGATAGCATCAATAACTTCGGCTTCCAATGGCTCATATTTTTCATCCAGTTCAAGGCTAAAATCTTCAAACTCTGGTTTGAATGAGGATAGAATGGCACCTTCAGAATTCAGGAATCCTTTATTGACCAAGTGATTCCAAATCTCATTGGATTCATCGGCTCCTAATTGTTCTCCATCTATCGTTATCCCAGTGAATTCAGATTTTGGAACCATGCCAAATTTAATACCAATGTCTTCATACTCCGTTTGCAGAGCAGCTGCAAAATCATCGTAGCTCTCATTGGCCACTATGGTTACTCGGTTAATACGTTCGTCAAAAACTCGCTCACCCTCCTGATTTACCGGAATGCGTAATCCACGACCAATTTCTTGTCGCTTTTTAATTTCTGACCCGGATTCATTCAGGGTGCAAATTTGAAATACATTCGGATTATCCCATCCTTCCCTCAACGCTGAGTGACTAAAAATGAATCGTAAAGGCTCATCCTTTGATAGCAACCGTTCCTTGTCTTTCATGATGAGGTTATAGGCATCCTCATCGTCTTTTACATCTCGTCCTTCCCAGGAATCTTTTACTCGATTCTGCTTATCAACGGCAAAATATCCATCATGGACTTTTGAGAGTGGGTGGGGAATCACATCTTTATAACGCGGAAGTTGCACCAGTTTTTCATATTCCTGTACAAACCATCGGGCAATTTTTCCCGGTTTTGCATTTCCAAGCTCATCATACTCCCGATAGTTGGCCACTTTATCAATGAAGAACAGGGACAGCACTTTGATGTCCCGGTCTTTTAACTCAATTTCTTTTTCCAGGTGCTCTTCAATTGTATTTCTTATTTGAGCCTGCATCACTTCATCAGTGAGCCCACCTTGAGAATCTCCAATACCTAAGCGTTGACCATTTGAGAACCGAATAAACTCCCGACCGGGTGTAACATTAATTTCTGTAACGATATAGCCATTTTGATAAGCTGTTCTTTCATTGGATTTTTCATAGAGATCATCTCCATGAGTAACCGTTACATTCGATTCTTTTGGACCAGAATCAGTGTCCTTATGGAAGGTCAAATAAGCTTTTAGCTTGTTATTCTTTGATTTCAAATCGCGCACTGATATGAACGCTGCATGGTAGCTATCCTCAGCAACAACGGAGGCTACTTCAATCTTCTTAACCAACCCTCGTTCGAAAGCATCTACCGGATCGAGCTTATAAATAAGGTTGTAGGTATTGCGATGCGTGGCTGAATAACGAAGAGTGCAAAGTGGGTTCAGATTCGAAATTGCATTTCTTGAAGCTTCCTGTTCCATATTCTGCGGTTCATCCATGATCACAATGGGATTGGTTGAACTCACGAATTCAATAGGTGCACGACCACTGAGCTGATCCATCTCTTTGAACATCACATTGGTGTCTTTATTAAAAGAGTCAATGTTGATGATCATTATTTCTAAATGATTGCTACTTGCAAACTGCCGCAAGTCGCTGATCCTGGAAGAGTCATAAATAAAATAGTGAGGATTTGGGTTGTTATAAATAGCATTGAAATGCTCTTTGGTAATTTCCAGATTTTTGTGAACTCCTTCCCGAATTGCCACACTGGGTACGACGATAATGAACTTTTTGAACCCATACTTTTGATTTAGTTCAAAAATGGAGCGTAAATAGACATAGGTTTTACCCGTGCCTGTCTCCATTTCGGTGGTGAAGTTCATTCCGTTTATATACTCACCACCTTGAAGCTCGGGAACACGTTCAATCTGGTTGCGTTCCTGAACAGCACGTACATTCTCAAGGATTTGAGGTTTTGAGAGGGATAATTGATTCCCAATTCCCAATTCATTTTGCTCGATGAAGCCAACTTGATCGTTTAGGCTGATTTCATACTCGCCCTGACCCAATGGTTGTCCATCAAAAATATCTACAACAGACTCAATGGCTTCTAATTGGTAATCGAGATTTGGATCGAATTTAAGCTTCATCTGCCTCTATTTTTTCAAACTGTTTTTCCGCAAAACTTTTAAACTCATAGTAAGAATCATTACCTAATTCATGTTTGAAGTATTTTCTCATGTGTGGATTTTTAAAAAACACTTCCATTCCTTTATACCAATATTCCATGATTTGAGGAGGAATGTATCCATTACAATAAGCCATATACTCTTCAGCACATAGATTCAGATAATCATCTAATACATTTTCTACAGTATCAGAATCTGTCAAATGTTTTCTCAGACTTCCATATTGCTTGTTGTCAAGACCATCAAAAGGTTCTGCACCCTCACCTGATACAAGATTCTTGGTTTTACTATTAATAATATTCATGATGCCATTTAATTCATCATACCTTTGATTATATTTTTCAAATAGCTGAAAAAATATACTCATGTCATTGTGCTTCTGTCTCATAAAAGCAAAGAGCAGAGTCAGAATACCTAATATCATTCCAAGCCATGTTCGGAATTCTATTTGATCGTCCGGTACAGCACCAATAATTCCACCGTCTGTTATTACATCAACAATCGAAAAAGCTATTACTACTAATAGACAAAGTATGAGGAATGAAATTATCCCTTGATCATGTCTGTATAACCAAAACTTAATTCTATAGTGATTCATTTTACACCGTTCTGAATTCAATTTCTTTGCTCTTAAATAGCTGAACGGCATTGGTCTTTAAGGCATCCGCATCATCACCTGTAAATCCATTGTCGAGGCATATTACTCGTTGTGGTTCTTTCTCTGAAATAGCATCTAACACCTCAAAGGTTAAACCTTCAGCCAAGCAGATCATGAGTTTGCCATCTTCCACATTGAATACATTCTTACCTTCAAGTTCTATCTTCTCAATGTTTGCCGTAAGGGGGAAGCCGGATTTAAGGATGAGTTCAAATAAGATACTTTCTTTTTCATTTTCCGGATTTAGATGATCAGAGAATGCATCCAATTGTTCTTTCAATTTCTCCGGTTCAATATCTACACCGGGGGCCTCCCAAACTTTAAAATTGGATGGGGTGAGTTTTAAGACTTTAAAACCCAGATCCAGTTCTTTCTCCTTTTTACTTTCCTCTTTGAGTTCCAGTTGCTTGCCTGATTTTTGATCTTCCTTAATTTGTTTAATGACTCGTCGGATACGTTCTTTACCAATATCCGCAATACTTCCAAAACCGGCTTTTCTTGCTTCTGATTTCTCCTCTGTTGGCTCAGGAATCTGAACCATTATAAATTTTCGGTTTCCTCCATCTTCATGATTTTGATTTAGTACTGAGTGAGCTGCAGAACAGGAGCCAGCAAAAAAATCTAAAATAATGTCCTCTTTTTGAACATTTGCAACCTTTATAATTCTTCCCAATAACCTTATCGGCTTAGGTCCGTCAAAATACCCCCTATCATCAAACAATTTCTTAACTTCTTGTCTTCCTTCTTGGTTGTGTCCCACATCTTCATGAAGCCATAAAGTTGTTGGAACAATACCATCTTGAATTTCAGAAAGAAATCTTTTAATTCTGGGTACGTTATTGCCATCTTCACCAAACCAAATCCTATTATCTTCAACTAACTCTTCAAATTTCTCCTTTGATACCCTCCAGCATGAGCCATGTGAAGGATTAACTATTCTACCCGATGGAGTCTCAATTGGGTAATCATACTTTTCAGAATATGTCTTAACTGTTAAATCACCTGAAGCCCAAGCACCCCTGGGATCATTATCAATATTCTTATACCTACTATCTTGATCTTCAGTTCGTTCTAATCTGCCTGCCTCAAAATTTGAACTGTCTTTTGAGTACATAAGAATATAATCATGACTGTCTGATAAAAATTTCGCGTCATTTTTAGGAGAAAATGCTCTTTGCCAAATTATGGATGAAATAAAATTCTCTTCACCAAAAATTTCATCACATACTTTCTTTAGGTTAGCCATTTCATGGTCATCAATCGAAATAAAAATTACTCCATTTTCCTTCAACAAGTTTTTAGCCAAAAACAAGCGAGGATACATCATATTCAACCACTTGGAATGGAAACGCCCTTCCGTTTCTTTATTAGAGGACTGCCAATTTCCCTCCGCATCTTTTTGCCCCGTATATTTCAAATAAGTATCCAGGCTTTCCGTGAAATTGTCCGGATAAATAAATTCATTCCCGGTATTGTAAGGGGGATCTATATAGATCATTTTTACTTTCCCGAAGTAACTCTTTTGAAGTAGTTTAAGCACTTCTAAATTATCCCCTTCAATAAACAGGTGTTCCGTCTCATCAAAATTTACCGACTCTTCACGATCCGGTCTTAATGTAGCAACACTTGGCTGCTGAATAGTTTTCATGCACTCCGCCTTACCCGGCCATTGCAATCCAAACCTCTCTTTACCGGGATCTACCCATTCACCGAGCACTCGCTTCAGGTGATCAAAATCTACTTTGTCTTCTCTAAAAACTTCAGGGAACAGTTGTTTCAACTGCTGCTTCTTTTCATCAGTGATGTCCATTGAGCGGAGATCGAGTTTATCTGGGGTTTCTTTGGGCATGCTATAGGTATATTCTAATTGTTTTGACTTAATCTAACAAAACCCTATTCCTTATGAAATAAGAGTATTTGTTTCAATGAATTGAGGAGTGTAAATCAATCCTTTAGTAATTTTTTAATGTTTGAGAAGAATATTGCATCTTAGCGTGAACTGATTGTTTTAAACATAGACATAATGAAAGATTTAGACTGGAGTAAAGAACACATCTTATGGATTGCAAATAATGTCCCTGAAGAAGTAGGTGATCTGGATTCAAAAGTTTTAAGGAAAAAAATTGAACCTTGGCTTACAGCTGTTTTTCAAAGTGAACACCTTTCTCTATTACTTGGTACTGGAATTACAACGGCTGTTGTTAATGAAGCAAATCAAGAAGCCCAAGCTATGGATCGACTTGAATTTTCCACCTGTGGAAATGTGATTAAGGATTCGGCTGATGAGTCAGCAAAGCTTATGGACAGAGGCAAAGCAAATTTTGAAGATGATCTAAGAACAGCAATTGAGCTCTGGAATGGATTGAAAATTTCCAAAAACGATAAGGCAAAAGCCTTGAAAAATGAAATTGATACTCAGTTAGTCAACTTAGTTAAAAGCCTACTCGAAAATGAAAAAAAAGTGCTTGAATCAACTGACTATCATTCAGCTATGGCGCTACTAAAACAATTTCTAATTAGTTTTAGTAGCCGTACTGCTACCAGAGACCGACTTCATATATTTACTACCAATTACGACAGGTTCCTTGAACATGCTTTAGACTTATCTGCAATCCATGTTTTAGATCGGTTTATTGGGAAACTGTCCCCAATTATGCGAATGAATAAGATGGAGTTGGATTATCATTATAACCCACCAGGAATTAGAGGTGAACCCAGATATGTTGAAGGGGTAGTGCGTTATACTAAGTTACATGGTTCACTGGATTGGCGGTTAAATAATAATGAAATCAGAAAAGAGCCTATTCAATTTGGTGAGGTTCCCGATAAAATTTCTAATCCATTTGAAGCTAAAGTAATTTATCCAAACTCTGCAAAAGGGATTGATACAGCCTATTTTCCTTATTCTGAACTATTCCGTGATTTTTCAAGCGCAACCTGTCGACCAAACTCAGTTCTGATTACATATGGTTACGGTTTTGGCGATACCCATATTAATAACATCATACTTGACATGATGACGATCCCCTCAACTCATCTTGTCATCATTTCATATGATAAAGCTGATGGTAGAGTTGAAAAGTTTGTCAATAAGTGTAATCCATCTCAATTGACTCTTTTAATAGGCAACCATTTTGGAAAGCTGAAAACTCTCGTTAAAAATTATCTACCTAAATCAGCAATTGATAGAATTTCAAAACGACAAGCAAAAGTAATGGAAGTAAGAAAGGAAATTGACAATTCGGACGATACAGATGAGTGATTACCAGGATACATACGACTTTGAACATATAAGAGAACAAGCAGTCGGCTCAGTTGAGTTCGTATCTCCTCATGAAATTAAGGTTTTATTGGATATTAATGCTCCCAAGAACACCGCAATCAATACTGGAACCCCTCAACTTTTTCCAAAAGTAAATGGATTTGTGCTAATACCTAATGAAGCTGGAGCTTTGGTCTGTATTATTTCATGGGTAGGAGTTGAATACTCACAATTTCCTAAAAGAAAAGGTTATCAGGATTTTAATTTAATTGATCTTCCATTCCCCCTAAGAAAGTTATCAATAAGCCCACTTGGCAACCTAAAGGAAAACAATGGGGAATATGAAATAGAGAGAGGTGTATTTAGTTTTCCTTCCGTGGGGGATATAGTTGTTGTGCCAAACAAGGATCAGCTTCAAGCAATTGTCCAGAATAAGGACAAAAATGCAAAAGTTAAAATTGGAACTTCTCCAATGGCTGCAAATGCACCAGTTTATGTTAATCCGGATAAAATCTTCGGAAGGCATACCGCCGTTCTTGGCAATACCGGTAGTGGTAAATCATGTTCAGTGGCAGGTTTGATCAGGTGGTCTTTAGAAGCAGTAACTAAAGAATTAGGAGAAGGAGAAGAATCTAACTCAAGGTTTATAGTGTTAGATCCTAATGGAGAGTATTCAAAAACATTTGATGATTTAGGTTCTACTGTAAACAAATATCAAGTTAAAATAGATGATGATGTCAATACAGGTGGTATTGAGCAGTTAAAAATCCCTTCATGGATGTGGAATAGTTTTGAGTGGAGCTCTATTTCACAAGCTACACAAAAAACTCAACGACCTATTTTGAGGAGAGCTTTAAAAGAGGTTAAAGCTGGTACAGATGATAATGAAGTTGATCTATTATTACCTAAGCGTACTATTACAAGCTTATTAATAAGTTTGAAAAATATAGAGAAATCAGGAGTAAGCGGTTATGCAGAATTTCCTGGTAAGCAAAATTTGGGCGAAATGCTTCAGTCCTCGATAGAATCTCTTGCGGTAGTGGCCGAAGATTTAGAAGGTGATGCACGTAAAAAAATTCGCGAAATTGCCAGCTCAATAAATACTGTTTTAAATAGAAGAAAACCCAATAATAGCGGATATTATCCGGCTTTCAATTTAAAAGATATTTCTGAAATCAAGGAAAAAATTCAGGATGCACAAACAGTTTTTGGTGAGCTAACCCCTTATGAAGGACCTGATGAAGATACTCCTTCATTTTTTGAGAATGAAGATTTCGTAAGTCATTTAGAGCGACTTGCAAATGAGAATAACGTTCAACAATATTTAGATTTTTTCATAATGCGAATACGAAGCATTCTAACTGATGTACGTATTTGTTCGGTAATCGAAACTTCCTCTGATACTGAAGTTACTCTTGAAGATTGGCTTGAGGATTATATAGGAGAGAATGAAAAGCCCTCGATTAACATTATTGATCTATCGCTGGTACCCTCAGAGATTTTGTTTATCGTAGTTGCTGTATTAACTCGTATCATTTTTGAAGCACTTCAGAGGTATAGAAAGAAAACCAAACAGGTATTGCCCACAACCTTAGTGGTAGAAGAAGCTCATAATTTCATTAAGCGTTACAATACAGACCATGATGAAATTTCAGCCAGTCGGCTTTGTGCTCAGGCTTTTGAGAAAGTAGCAAAAGAGGGAAGAAAGTTTGGTTTGGGGTTGGTTATTTCTTCTCAAAGACCTTTTGAGCTTTCTCAGACGGTTTTATCTCAATGTAATACATTTTTACTTCATCGCTTGGTTAATGATAAAGATCAGGAGATGGTTAAGAAGTTAGTTCCAGATAATTTGGGGGGAGTTTTGAATGAACTCCCCATTTTGCCTACCCAAAAAGCAGTTCTTTTGGGGTGGGCTGCACCAATTCCGACATTGGTTGAAATGAATTACCTACATGAAGAGCAACGGCCAAAATCCGAAGATCCTGATTTTTGGGATGTTTGGACAGGAAAAGAAAAACGAGAAGTCGATTGGAGCGCAATTGCTAAAGAGTGGCAAAACTTTGACAAAAATGATAGTGAAGAAGATGGAAATGCTAAGCAAAGTTAGCGTTGGTTCACATTCTTGAAATATTCTTCCAGCATAAATTCTATTTCGAGAAATATAATCCATTCTTTCGATTCCACAACCTCACTCAATAACTTCCAGGATTCCTCCCAAGTGAGAGTGCCACGTACTAAATTGTGTATGCCTTTTGTTAGTCTAAGCTCTTTCTCAGTCATTTAAAGCTGTTTTTGCTTAAAACTTTATATAGTAAGAGCGATGAGGATGGAATTCCTTACAGTTAATTTTATAACATTTCAGGGTTTAAGCAACGAGCCTAATTGTAGAATTAATGTCTCGAACCCTAAACGAATCCATGTGAAGCCACCTTATCATTGCTCTTTAAATATAAAATATATAGGCTTATACCTTGGTCCAAAAAATGAGGAGGCTGGTAAAGAGGATCTGGCTTCTCTAATGAAGTTTTCAAAGCTTTTCATATCGAAAACATTACTATTTTCGATCATTTTGATGATTTCTAATTTTCCTAAAACGAGATCACCTTCTGCCAAAATTGCACTTATAGGATTTAAATAATTACTTAATAGATCTCCTTTTAGGGTTAACCATAAAACATCAATCTCATTAGATAAATCCCAGAAATTTTTTGCTAATGGACAACCAGCTATTACTGGCAAGTTGTGCGATATGGCGTATTCTTGAAATTCTAACAACTCTGGGTTTATAGTTATATATATATCATCACTTTTGTCATTTTTAAGTTTAGGTCTTCTTGGAAACACTGCAAGTAATTTGAATCTATCATCTAAATGAACGGCCTTGGAAATGTTGCTTGTTTCCCGAGTCAACCATGGATACACTGGTACAACCGTTTTAAAGTGATTACCCAACTTCGATTTTAAATCGGAAGTTAAATAATATTCAGCTGTATGTTCGTTGATGAAGCTAGTAGCCATGTAAAACAGTTATTGAACACTAATAGCCCAGCGCTTAGCAGGCACTGGGATTATGAGTTAAAAATGGATTAATTATTAAAAACAGGTAACTTCGGACTCCAACGCATTGTTCGCATCACCGACTAATACTTTTGTGCCCTTTTTCCAATTGGACTAGGAGAACCTAGTAAGCAATCCAACGAGGACGCTAGGAACGAAGTTAATTACCATTCCTAAACGATCTGATGGAGAAAACATGAATTTTTCTCATAATTCTTATTCTCACTTTGACTTAAGTGATTTAGCCTTATCATAGATTCTTTTCCCATCAAAATGGACTTCAATTCTTTCTTTGCAATTCAAAAATATTTTTTCTGACTCATTTGCACTATGAATTGCAGAGCTCAGGTCCCCATAAATCGAATATAAAGATGGGTACTGGGATTTGAAATCAACAGGTAATCCTTCTGCATATTTTTGAATTACACTATCTGCCTTATCCAAATTCTCATCAATATCACTTCTACAATATTGTTCAATGAATACTCTAAGCATGAACAGTGCCGGTAATACCTGACCTGAGTTGTATGCAATAATCGCACCTGTGAAGTAGTTGTTAAAATCATTTGGAATAAAATTGGGTATATTAACAATCTCCATTGGAGACCTGCCTGTTAAGGTTATTTTATCCTTATCTCTTTGCGCTTGAAAAACCTCTAATCCATTCCTGCAGCTTTGACAATGGAATGTAAAGGTAAAAACACTTTTAAATTCAGGAACTTTTTTATCAATAAATCTTCTTACTCCTTTTAGAGCGTCGTCAGTTCTTAGAAGATTCATTGGGCCTGATTCTGCGCAATTTCCACAGGTAGATTTTATACTGTTTAATTTGAAGCTAAATCGTCCAACATCATCATAACCCAATCTTTGGCTTTTGACTGAACTGGGATCTAAGGCTTCCCAAGACATAAGTTTAAATTCTTCAATTATTTTTAAAGCCTCCTCATACTTAATGTTAGCAGAAAACAAATCGCATTTTGCCTTGATAGATTTTAAAAAATTATCATCTATAACCTTCACGTTTTGGTAAAGGTGCTTCTTTTCTAAAAGTTTTTTAAAGCAAGATTCAATTCTACTTTTTAAATCATTTTCTAATTCGAATTTTGAGTAGATAATTAAGTTTGATGACATTAAAAGTATATTTTGTTTTCTATATTAAAAATAATCAGATTAATTATTTAATACTAAAGACCCAACGTTTAAGCAGCGAGTCTGGTTACTTCAATTAGGGTTTTGGGCAGAGACTTGTAACCTTACAATCTTTCAGTTAGTAGTTTTCAATTGACACTGAGTTAGTTCTATTGTCGGCTTCCCCAAAAACTGGACCAGTTAAAAGTAGAATGTTCGGGTTAATTTAAGAGTTCTATCGGTGTTTTATACCCCAAAGATTTATGGGGGCGGTGGTGGTTATAATCGTACATCCATTGCTGCGTTTTTTCTCGCACTTCATCCAGAGTTTTAAACACATACGCGTTCAGCAGTTCCTGTCGCATACTTCCATTTAAACGTTCTATATAAGCATTTTGCGTGGGTTTACCCGGCTGGATAAAGGCCAAGGTGATTTGGTGCTCCTTACACCACTGGTCGAGTATTATGGATATAAATTCCGGGCCGTTATCCACCCGGATCATCTTCGGAAGCCCTCGAGTTTCTTTAAGCCGTTTGAGCACTCGAATGACCCGCAGCGCAGGCAGACTCGTGTCGGTTTCGATCCACAGCACCTGCCGGTTGTAGTCATCGATCACATTCAGCAGGCGATAACTACGCCCGTCCCACAGGCTGTCGTGCATAAAGTCCAGGCTCCATACCTGATTGGGCTCTTCTGGCTGGAAGAGGGTTTGTTTAGCTCGTGCTGGAAGTCGTTTCTTTGCTCTGCGACGAATGTTGAGTCCTAACATCGTATAGACCCGGTAGATCCGTTTATGGTTCCACGCCCAGCCCTGGTTGCGAATTCTCCAGTAACAGCTCCAAAAGCCAATGGAAGGATGTCGGTCAACCAAAGCTAACAGCACATCAATCACATAGCTGTCATCTTTCGGCCTGTGCTGGTAACTATAGGTGCTGCGGGGAAGGCCCACGGCCTTGCAGCCCTGACGAATGGATATCTTATGCTCATCTCGCATATGAGTTACCATTTCCCGCTTAACGTCAGGACTTACAGCTTTTTTTCCATTACGTCTTTGAGGGCATGATGAACCAGACTCAAGTCCGCATACATACGCTTCAGGCGACGGTTTTCGGCTTCCAATTCTTTCAGACGCGTAAGCTCACTGACGCTCATGCCTCCGTACTTGGCTTTCCAGTTATAGAAGGTAGCCGGGCTAATTCCGTGCTCACGAGCCAGATCGGCTACTTTGCGTCCCTGCTCATGCTGGGAGAGAATAGAGATGATTTGGGATTCGGTAAATCGAGATTTTTTCATAGGTCAAAAGTAAGAGTTTTTCTACTTTAGACCGGACGAATTTTAGGGAAGCTGACACTATAATCTAGTATGCAACCTGATAAACTTGAAATCCTTTGCCGATGGTATGAAGTGTCCGACTCATTATACGGCTTGGGTTAAGAAGTCTAGGTAAGTATCGTTGATCCTGTTTTTATGATTATACTTTCTGATATGAAGTACATTAAGGGTAATTCTTTACTAATTATTTCTTCTTGGCCCCCAAAGGGTATAAGCCTTGTTTCTTTTAGATCTTCTTTATTGTGAACTATGATATTTCGAATATGATATATTCTTCTTGCTATTGAATTGGCAAATTTATCAGATTTGAGTTCAACCTTAAATTGCTTGTCAAAAATATTGTTAGATTCTGAGTAATGAATGCCTTTCTTTTCCTCGTAATCCTTAATCCAATCCTTAATCTCATTCAGTTCAAAGTATTCTCCTAATACCATTTCAAGCATTTTTTGCTCATTACTTCTTTGGTCTTGTTTTCGTACAGTATCGACTAATTTTTTTAACTCTTTAGGTTTTTCAATCGAAAATGTAGGAGATGATATTTTATCTGAAACTAAGCTGTATAAAACTTTCTCTGATGACGAGATGAAAAAATATTCAATGATATTATACAAAGCTAAGTAACTGAAAATCGGACTTGCGCTTGAAAGAGCTAAATTATGATATGATATAAGCTTTTCATTATAATTTCTGACTGGGAATTCAGGATATCTTCCATGGGACTCATAAAAAAATTGATCCTTTTTATCCCAAAATTCTAACGGTACAATTGCTTTTCCACTAGAATAGGAAATATTAAATAGTGCTGATTTGGCTATTTTGTGCAGATAATTCTTGTCGGAAAAATTTACATAAGAATCTTCAGCAGTGACTTTTATTGAATAAGCGATATTTGATAATCTATTAAAAGGTATTGTATCACCACTCATAAAGCCTGATAACAAAAAACTGTCAGGATAGCGTCCTGAAATATGATTATACAAGTTATTATCAATCAAGAAGAGAATAAAAAAGTTTGAAATCTGCGACAGGTCTACTCTAATATTACCGGAAGAATTTTCAAGTCTTTCATTTATATAAGTACCAAATGGATAATGAGAACCCTTCGCTAGTTTAGGTTCTACAAATTGTTCAAAGTAACCGTTATAGAAAATTGAAGTTTCTGGATCATTAACAATCTTAGATCTTCTTTGGTAATAGTATTCTAGGTCAAGCTTATCTAAACTCAGTATAGCTCGCCCAGCTTCCAAGTGTAGACTCTCTTCAGTTTCACCTACTATAGAGACTTCGAAATCAGTAAATATTGCATCACAAGCTTTTTGGAAATCCATGATTACTTTCTTCTAAGCCTACCGGCCCAGCGCATAACGGGGGCGGAGATTATGAGTTAATTAACGGCTAAAAATTTAAAACAAACAACCCTGTAAACCGATGCTACGGCCGCATCCTCAGTTATGCACTTATTATGTAGTTTTTTTTTCAAAGGATTTAGCTTGGGGTGAATTATATATTCTAGATCTTTTTCTATACCATTCGGGTGGGTTTAGATGCTCAGGAAATCTAATTGTACCACGATTTAGCCAGTAAATTATTAGTGGAATAGTAAATACTAAAGGAATTATTAATGCTGCTATTGGTAAAAGTAAAGTCCAAGCATTTTCCCAACCTCCAGTTATATGTTTATAAATATACGGAACAGAAATAATTGCAGCTATTTGCAAAATTAATGGGATTACGCAGCCGAGTTCTGGAAAACTAAGAGAGTTTTTCTCTTTTTTCCCTTTGATTAAGCCATCAGGCATACCAATAATTGTTCCTTTTAAGCTAGCAACAGTATCAGGACTATCTGTTACAATTTGAATTATTCCTCCATCTAAATGATCAAGAAAATCAAAGTCAATAATTGCACTAGCTTTGCTATTCACTTCTTTTATTTTTTGGATAGAAACATTGCAAACATCTCTTGTTACCCCACTTATATTAATATCAAGTACATTAGCTCCATCTATTTCAACTCGAAGAGGATCATTACTTGTCAAGTCTTCTTTTGATATTGGAATACGACCAAAATTTGTAAAACGCACGTATTGAAGAATCACACTGTTAACAGTCTCTCTGCTTTCTCCAGTTCCTTCATAAACAATTTTAATTGAATACCCACTTTGCTTTGAAACAGCATCAGCAATTGGTGTTGGAGGTAAAATGTCATATGTAAGTTTTTTTTCTTTGTGGCTAGTCCGAAAGGCATAAATAGCATACCCTAAGCTAATAATAGTAAGTATAGCACCTATTATTCCTACAACAATACCTGTTTCCATAAAAGAGTTTTAGTTAAAAAAATAATTTAAGCCATATTACATACCAATGATAAACATTTAAACTACCACAAAATATATCATTCAAACAAGGAATCCATTCTAAACTTTAGAAATCAATGTATTTACAGGAAAATGATCAATAAACTCATTCAAATAAATTGGCTGAATAAAAGTTCATTAAACATTCGTTTTCAAGGAATCTTCTTCTCAGCGCAATAACCATATATCTTGATCATGCCACCCGTCTCTTTCCAGCCGAGCTTCAAATTTGCGAGAAATAGTGTGAGCTATAATGGGTGTATCTGAAGGGATGATTATCTTAAAGTCTGCCATAATATCAATTCCTCTCTTCCACTCACATGAATTAAAGTCTAATTAAATCATTTTTGTAAGTAATATCAGGCTATCGCAGTCAATACCTTAAAGTATTTTGAATGCAGCAACCATATATTTATTGCAGAAAATTTCATCCTATTTCGTATCAATAAGCATGAAACCCCTTCAATTTGAAGTACCCTCCAGTTACCCTCAGCCCAAAATACAAGGCGATTTTATACAAAATAAAAAAGCCTTGAGCCGCTATAAGTTAATGCGAGTCAAGGCTTTACTTGAGTGTGGGACCGGGCGGATTTGAACCGCCGACACACGGATTTTCAGTCCGTTGCTCTACCGACTGAGCTACAGTCCCTTTCACAAGGACGGCAAAGATAATGGGTTTCTTAGCTACATACAATATTGAATCGTACTTCTTTCAAAAAAAATTGGCTTAAGGGATCTGAATATCCTTTAAACGAAGCTGAAGGGTTCTCCGGCCATTCCAGTTATTTTCTTCCAACACATAGGCCACTTTGAACGGTTTTTCATTCCGTACGGCCGGCAGAAATTCATGCATGTTAAACCCGATGGTATCAAACACCCCCGAGCCGTTTTGGCGAACTCTCATCTTCAGATGTCCATTACCCACAATGGTGGGTTCGCCTACTACTTTCACGCCCTCACTCATAAAAACCGGACGCAGGTTTCCGGGGCCAAATGGTTCAAACTGACTGAGCAGCTTCCAGAACTTCATATCTACATCTTCGAGATCGAGTTTGGCATCTACGGTAAGTTCAGGCTCAAAGGAGTTTTCGGAAAGATCGGTGTAGGCCAGATCATTCATGCGTCGGCGGAATTCACTCAGGCTGCCTTCTTTCAGTGTAAGTCCGGCCGCAAATTCGTGTCCGCCAAATTGCTCCAGCAGATCTCCGCATTTTTTGATAGCATCATAGATATTGAAGCCTTTCACACTTCGGGCCGATCCTTTTATTTTTCCATCCACGTTACTGAGCATAATGGCCGGGCGGTGATACAGATCCACCAAACGGGAAGCTACAATTCCTATCACCCCCAGGTGCCAGTCTTCCTGATACAGTACAATGGTCGAAACTTCTTCCATATCGAAATCTTCTTCGATCTGAGCCATCGCTTCTTTCATGGTTCTTGAGTCTGTATCGCGGCGTTTCAGGTTCACCGATTCCAGTTCGTGTGCATGTGACTTTGCCTCGGCCATAGTTTCAGAGATCATGAGCTTCACAGCCGTACTGGCATCTCCCATTCGTCCCGCAGCATTAATTCGGGGACCTATGGAAAAGACGATCTTGGAGGTATTCACCTCTTCCTGAGAAACATTGATCAGCTCAAGCAACGCTTTTATACCTACCCGGGGATTTCTCTGAACCATTTTAAGCCCGGCTTTCATAAGCACACGATTTTCATCGATGATGGGCACAATATCGGAGGCAATGGAAATGGCTACGAGATCCAGAAATTTATAAGAGACTGATTGAGGCAGGCCCAGCTTTTTGATGGTTCCCTGAATGAGTTTATACCCTACGCCGGCTCCGGAAAGTCCATCGAAAGGATAATTACAATCCGGTCGTTTGGGATCGAGTACCGCTACTGCATCGGGGATGCCGTCGCCAACAGTATGGTGATCACAGATCACGAGGTCGATGCCTTTTTCTTTGGCAACTTTGGCTTCTTCGATAGCAGTGATCCCGCAATCCACAGATACGATCAGTGTAGCCCCGATCTCTTCAGCGTATTTAATGCCATCGGGATTGATGCCGTAGCCTTCCTTAAATCGGTGTGGGATATAGTAATCGGCATCTACTCCAAATTCCTTTAGAAAAATATAGAGGCAGGAAGTAGCCGTAGTTCCGTCTACGTCGTAATCGCCGTAAACGAGTACTTTCTCACTTTTACGGATAGCCAATGCAAGGCGTTCCGCACCGGCATCCATGTCCTTCATTAAAAAAGGATCGTGGACGTTCTCTATCTCTGGTCTGAAAAAGTATCTTGCTTCATCGTATGTTTTTATGCCGCGGATAGCCAGTAATTGGGCTATTTTGTCCGGAATTCCGAGCTGCTCTGCAAGTGTTGAGGCAGAGTCCTCCCCTTCCGGCTGCGCGAATACCCAGCGGAATGACATGATTATTTTGTGCTTTATTTTTATTCATAAAGGCGATGCGGCGGTCAAACCGGATTGCCAACGCTTTCGCGTGCTTATTGGATATATAAAATACTATTAAACTTGAGAAATTCAGCCTCTTTGTTCAATAAAATAAAAAGGATTTCACGAAGGTTCATTCCTGAGGCTTTTTCACGCATTTTCTTACAAACTTTTGTATCGATGAGCGTTCACAGGTTGAGAACCGGCAAATAAATCCCGACCTTGGAAGCGGTTCCAAAAACGGATCTCCATGAATTAATAGTTATATTTACGCCATGACTAAAACCATTGAAAAAGCACCTAAACCATTGACACAAGAGAACAAGAATTTTCCCATTTTTAATGAGCTGGCTAACAAAGAGCACGAACAAATTGTGATCTGTTCTGATCCTGATACCGGCTTGAAAGCCATCATTGCCATTCACAATACCACGCTCGGCCCTGCACTTGGCGGAACCCGTATGTGGAATTATGAAACGGAAGAGGCCGCAATAAAGGATGTGCTCCGACTTTCCCGCGGCATGACCTACAAAGCAGCTATTTCCGGGTTGAATTTAGGCGGAGGCAAAGCCGTCATTATTGGCGACCCTCACACCGAAAAAACCGAAGCTTTATTCCGTTCTTTCGGACGCTTTGTGGATGGCCTTGGTGGTCGTTACATCACTGCCGAAGATGTTGGAATGACCGAAAAAGAAATGGAGTGGATCTATTCTGAAACCAAGTATGTAACCGGTATCCCCAAAGCACTGGGCGGAAGTGGAAACCCGTCTCCTGTAACAGCTTATGGCGTATACATGGGCGTTAAAGCCTGTGCCCAAAAAGCTTATGGAAACGACTCTTTGGAAGGTAAGAAGATCGCCCTTCAGGGAGCCGGAAATGTAGCTTCTTATTTTGCACGTCATGCCGCAAAAGAAGGCGCTGAACTTTTTATATGTGATATATACGATGAAAAAGCCAAAACCCTTGCTGAAGAAGTTGGTGGCAAGCTGGTTGATCCGAATTCCATTTATGGACTGGATGTCGACATTTTCACCCCTTGTGCGTTAGGCGGGGTGATCAACGATGATACCATGGATGAGTTCAAATGTGATATCATTGCCGGCGGAGCCAACAACGTGTTGGATGAAGAAGACAAACACGGGCAGATGCTACTCGATAAAGGTATTATTTATGCTCCCGATTATGTGATCAATGCCGGTGGTATCATCAATATTGCAAGCGAGTTGGAAGGCTACAACGAGAAGCGCGCTATGCAAAATGCCGGAAACATCTACACCACCATCACTGACATTTTGAACTATTCTGAAGAACACGGGATCCCGGCTCATAAAGCTTCGAATGACCTGGCAGAAAAACGCATAGAAACCGTTGGGAAGATCAAGAACAAATACTCTTCCAATGCCAGCATCTCCGGCCGACTCGGAGGAGTGTATAAGCGATTCAATGACTGATCATTGAATTAAGCTGCTTTAGTTTTTTGTAAAAGAAAAGGGACGCATGAATTGCGTCCCTTTTTTTATGGGGTAGAATGTGAGATAATCCTTTTGGGCTTCGCTTAGCCAATAAGTATCAGCAACTGATTTGATATTAGTTACCCGCATTCGCAGGATGACTCTCAGCCTGTACTATTTCCAGTTACCAATGGTGAGGCGGACAGGCTGTCCGCCTTACGTGGGTTAATCACCAAAACTACCGGCAGGCCCGGGAAATACCACCGGACTTTCAAATCCATCTTTCGATACGCTTGCCACGCCGAAGTAGTAATTATCGATAACTACATTTTCGAGGGTGTGCTCGGTTACATCGGCTGGAACAAACTCACTTTTTTGCCATTGGTTGGCGTCAGTGAGCCTCCAGTAGATCTTGTAACCGGCCAGTTGAGGATTTTCTTCGGGATCGAGGGCTTTCCAGCTCAGGGTTGCACTTGGACGAACCGCTCCGGAAATTTGCACTTCGGCCGGCGGACTTGGTGCCCAGCTCATGGCGGCCATCGTTACGGCATTTAAACCGGTCAGTTTGGCGGCAAAATCAAATTCCACTTCGCTAAGTACATCGCCGTATTCAACACCATCTTCGGTTCTGAGATCCTGATGCTGTCGGTTATAGTCTTCGTTGGTTTCCATGATTCGTACTGCAGGAAATCCAACATCGTTGAATGGACGGTGATGTCCGCCACGGCCAAAACGATCGAGGCGATAGATCATCATCACATCTAAATTACGGATGTAGAGGTCAGCCATTTTATCAACGTAGCGCGCCAGATTCCGGGATGGAGAATCCACTTCACCGCCGGTAAATCTCCGAATTCGGGCTTCGCGTTCTGTTTCAACCGCTCGCGTTCCTTCCGAAAACACGCGGGCCGTGGTGTTGTCGATCACACCATTGATGCCCTGTATATTTCCGATCATATCGTTGTTCAAAACGCCTTTGATATCCCAGCCTTGCTCTTTGGCGTGTTCAGCGAGGATCTGTCCGCCAAATAATCCCTGCTCTTCTCCGGAAAGCTGTGCATACATAATGGAGCCCTCAAATTCATACTGACTCAATACCCGCGCGGCCTCCAACACTCCTGCTACTCCAGAGGCATTATCGTTTGCGCCGGGCGATGTAGATTCGCCATCCATCACATCACTTACTCGAGAATCAATATCGCCGCTCATCATCACAAACCGGTTTGGATCGGCCGTACCACGCTGAATAGCCACTACGTTTACTATTTCAACGGGTTCGGGAATTCGGTTCTCACCCCCAACATAATCCCGCACATAAAACACTTCGAGGCATCCTCCGCAATCGGCTGAAATACGTTCAAATTCTTCTTTCAGCCAGCGCCGGGCAGCTCCAATTCCTTCTGTTTCAGATGTAGTGTCGGATAGGGTATGGCGGGTATCAAAACTGACGAGCTTGGTGATATCGGCTTCAATGCGTTCTGCAGAAGTTGCAGCTCCGATCTGCCGAAGTACTTCGGTTTGAGGAGTTTGGGAAAAAGCTGTTCCCGCAATCATCATCACAAATAATAAAGAGCAAACAGTAGCTTTTAATGTTTTCATAGGTCAATTTTTGTTGAAATTATAATAGGAGCCTTTGAGCTCGTAGTACGTTATTGGTCTTGATTGAGGTATTCTTCCATATTTTGCTGGAATTTCACCTGGGCTTTTAATCCTGTTCGGTGGCCTAAATAAGAACCCAGAGCACAGGCCAGGATCACCGTAAACTGAAAGGTCAGGTTGGATTGCCCAAGCCCGGTATCATAGATCTGAACCCAGATGAGAGGCGGAGCAGCAACCAACAGTCCAAAAATATAGGGAATGGGATTGGGTCCCTGAAGGCGGCGCATAAATCGTCTGCCGCTCACAGAAATAATATTCATATACACCAAGCCGAATCCAAGCAGAAACAGGGTCCCTACAAAAGTGGGATCACTGATCTTCACTAAAAATTCGGATGAGAACAGGGTAAAAGCGGCCGAAATGATGAACACACCGGACGCATAAAAAAGAAATCGGGGCAGGTTATCCAAAATGGAAATAAAATTTGGTTAATGGCTTTTTGATGAGCTGAAATTCCAAAAAAGAAATCCCAAATTCCAATGCAGATATATCTTTTAACGGTTACAGGTTCGTGAAAAAGTAGAACCCCATAATTCCGGCAGCTATTACTTTTAAGCCGGTGGCTGCCATAAAGCCTGCAAATGCCCCCAAAGCTGACTTCAGAGCCCGATCTGATCTTTGTCCGGCCAGAATTTCACCCGCAAAAGCGCCGATGAGTGGGCCGATCACGAAACCTAAAGGAGGGAAAAATAATCCAGCGACCAAGCCAACCACGCTGCCGGTTACTGCATACGGAGAGCCACCCGACCTTTTTGTGGCCCAGGCGGGAATCACATTATCCAGCACAAAACCGAATAGTATGGCAATACCGGCCCAGATCAACATAAAGGTGAGGGAAAAAGGGGCCGATACAAACTGAAGCACCAATAAACCAGCGTAACTGAAGGGAAGCCCGGGTACAACCGGCAGAAAAGCACCGATCAGTCCGGCAATGATCAGCAACGCTCCAAAAATTAGAATAATTGTTTCCATACACAGTGAACGTGGTTAATAGCACTAAGTTACGCTTCAGATATTTTGTCGGTCCACGATCTTATTTTCTTCATCGATGAAGCCCTCTATACGAGCCAGCTGAATGAGCGTGGTTGACAGTAATTGATCAAGGTTGATAGCAGATGACTTCAGCCACTTGTGAGTGTCGCGGTCTTCGGGATATTTTTCGATGCAGTTTTCGGTATATCGCTCGAAATCGCGCACAACTTCCAGGATGTCCAATAATTTATTGGGACACTGGCATTCGATCATATCCGCATGTTTGCGAAGTTCTTTGGCTGCTTCCTCAGAAACCTGAGTGCCGTCTTCTACAGTAATTTGCATAATAAATGATAGTATTTAGGAATTAGTATTTGTTGGGAGAAACCAGTGGGTTTGAACCGGCTTCTTTTTACCGCGAATTGACTTCAACGGCATCTTTTGAAATTGAAAATCATCTTTTAATACCTGATAGACCTCATCTGAACATAATACATCCACGGTATAATGTTTGGTCAATTCTTCGATCCGTGCTGCTACATTCACGGTATCGCCCAGCACGGTGGTTTGTTTTAGCTGATTGGTCTCGAGCCTGCAGTAGGCGGCCTCTCCGGTGTGAATACCAATACCAACCGCAACCATAGACTCTACCTTAAAATACCGGCTTGCGTTGATCTCTTTCAGCGTGCCACGTATTGAAACACAGGTTTTTGCCGCTAACTTCACATGATTGTCGGCTTCTCTGGCAAACCCAAAGTGGGCCAGAAAGCCATCTCCGGTAAAACGATCAACGGTACCTCCGTTTTCTTCTACAACTTCCCCAAGAACTGCCAACACCGTGTTTGCAAATTCAACAGCCTCAAAGGGATCTTTATCATCAAATAAAGAAGTAAAGTTCCGGATATCACAAAACAAGACCGTACCTACTTTCTTCTCCGGATTTTGGGCATTCATATCAATTCAGCTCCAGTCCCCTGATCAACTGTTCATCTTCCAGTAACGCTACAGCACTGTTAATTTCATCCTTGAAAAAGTGATCCTCATCGGCATGTGCAATGTGTTTTCGAATATAAGCATGCGCTACATCCACGCCATGGCCGGGTTTCATTGGTTTTCTGAAATCCAGCGCCTGTGCTGCCGTAAACATTTCTATAGCCAGTACCTGCTCCACATTTTTGAACACATTCAGCAATTTCAGCGCGCCGATGCTTCCCATACTCACATGGTCTTCCTGCCCCAGGCTGGTGGGAATGGAATCCACAGAGGCCGGATGGCAAAGCACCTTATTCTCAGAAACCAAAGCTGCGGCGGTGTACTGCGGAATCATAAAACCGGAATTGATGCCGGTTTCCTCCATTAACAAGGTGGGCAAACCGTCATGACCTTCCAGCAACAGATACGTTCGCCGTTCAGAAATACTTGCCATTTCGGCCAGCGCAATGGCGGCATAATCAAGCACCAAAGCCAACGGCTGACCGTGAAAATTCCCGCCCGAAATAATATCCCCGTTAGGGAACACCAGCGGATTATCGGTTACAGAATTGATCTCGGTTTCTACTGTCTTCACACAATGCGCAATGGCATCCCGGCTTGCTCCATGTACCTGAGGAATACATCTCAATGAATATGGATCCTGAACTTTGCCGCAATTTCGGTGCGATTCCAGGATCTCACTTTCTGCCAGTAGATTGCGTACATTTTGCGCTACGGTCTGCTGTCCTGAATGAGGGCGGATTTCATGAATCCGCTTATCGAATGGTTTGATGCTTCCCTGCAGCGCCTCCAGGCTCATTGCCCCTAAAAGATCGGCTACCTTCAACAGGTTCATGCTTTTTTCTAGTATGTATGCTCCATACGAACTCATCAACTGCGTACCATTGATCAGGGAAAGTCCATCTTTGGGTTGAAGGTCGATGGGTTCCTTGTTGTGCTTTTTCAGAACCTGATCAGCAGGAATGGTTTCTTTTCCTTCTTTATCCCAGAAGGAACCAAAGCCCAACAGCGGCAGTGACATATGCGCCAGCGGAGCCAGATCTCCCGACGCTCCCACACTTCCCTTTTCCGGGATAGCAGGAATCAGATCGTGCTCTTCAAAATAGAGCAGTCGCTGAAAGGTTTCGGTAGAAATGCCGGAATATCCCAATCCCAGTGCATGGATTTTGAGCTGCAGCATCAGCCGGGAAATATCTTTAGAGATCAGATCACCGGTCCCCACCGCATGCGATAAGATCAGGTTCCGCTGCAATTGTTTCAGTTGATCGGCCCCAACCCGCTTGTTGGCAAGAATCCCAAATCCGGTATTGATGCCGTAAAATGCCTCATTCTTATTGAGCGCTTCTTCCACCACGCTCCGCGAATTTTCAACTCGTGAAGGATCTTTTCTTAACTCAGAAATTGACTTCTGAATATCAGAATACAGTTTTTCTACTTTTATATGAACCATTCTATCCTTTTTTTGGCTTGATGCTTACCTATCTGACCAACTTCCATATTTGATATCAGAAGAACAATTAGATTCCCGCCTGCGAGGGAATGACCTTTTGTAAGTTTCGTGTCTATTTACGCACCAACTTTATCACTTCCCTCCACTCCGTCATCCCCGCGCAGGCAGGGATCTGATCAACATAAAAACCGATATAAAATTGGTCTTTGGTTGTCACCCCGACACGGGATGACAACTTCTTGAAGCTTATAACCAAACTCAGGTTAATTCCAAAAGCTTCACAAGCGTTATGTGCTGAAGGTCGTCAGTTAAGGTTTGGAATTCAATCCCTTCTTGCAACCGTTCAGGGGTTTGGGTATCATCGGGCTGCTTACGAATTTCATCCTAACCTAATTTCATTTCTTATGGCAAACGAACAAGACAGCAATTCCACTTCGTTTTTTGGTCACCCCCGTGGACTTGCGACCCTCTTTTTTACAGAGATGTGGGAGCGATTCAGTTATTACGGCATGCGTGCCATCCTCGTACTTTTTATGGTAGATGCTATCAACACCGGCGGACTTGGCCTGGATGATAAAACTGCTACTGCCATTTATGGACTATATACCATGTTTGTGTATTTGCTTGCTTTGCCGGGTGGCTGGCTGGCTGATAAATTCATGGGACTGCGAAATGCCATCTGGTACGGTGGTATCATTATCGCGGCCGGACACTTTGCCATGGCCATCCCAACAGACCAAACCTTCTATCTCGGTCTTGTTCTTATCGTCATTGGAACCGGATTTCTTAAGCCAAATATCAGCTCTATTGTCGGAGGTTTGTATTCCGACAATGAATCTGCCCGACGCGACGCAGGTTTTTCGATCTTTTATATGGGGATCAATATCGGAGCCTTTATTGCACCTATTGCAACCGGTTGGTTGGGAGAAAGCATTAACTGGCATTATGGATTTGGACTTGCCGGCGTAGGAATGGTCCTTGGATTGGTTCAGTATAAGATCACAGAACATTATCTGGGAGATGTCGGGGTTTTGCCGGAACAACTCGACGATCCTGAAAAACAAGCCAAACGACATTCCCGCATCAAAAATGCGCTTTGGATCATAGGGATAGCCCTTACTGCATTTATTGGTTTGGTAATGGCCGGCACCATCACCATCGATCCAGTGGCAATTGCAGATGCCTCAGGAGTTATCATTTTTGGCTTGGTGATCGCCTACTTCGTGTATGTTTTTGTTGCTGAAGAACTCACCACGGATCAGAAAAAAAAGATCGGGGTGATCGCTGCTTTATTTGTCTTTTCTGCCATTTTCTGGTCAGGCTTTGAGCAAGCTGGTTCATCCCTGAATCTCTTTGCCGAGCGTTACACCGATAGATTGATGTTTGGCTGGGAAATGCCGGCAAGCTGGCTTCAATCCGTGAATGCCTTCTTCATTATCACCTTAGCTCCTGTGTTTGGATGGCTTTGGGTTTGGCTTGCAAAACGAACCCTGGAACCTTCTACTCCCGTTAAGTTTGCACTTGGATTGATCTTTCTGGGAGTCGGATTCTTAGTGATGATGTTTGCCTCCTATTACGTAGTGGATGGAAATCAGGTGTTACCAACCTGGCTGATCATGACGTACCTCTTTCACACCATCGGTGAGCTTTGCCTGAGTCCGGTTGGATTGAGCGCCGTAACCAAACTCGCACCCAAAAAATTAGTGGGACAAATGATGGGAATCTGGTTTATGTCCATTGCCTTTGGGAACCTTATCGCGGGCCGTGTGGCCGGACAGTTTAATCAGGAAGACATTGCTGCCGACCCCGGCTTACTGCCCGATCTCTTTTGGATCATTGTGATCACCACTGTGGGTGGTGGCCTTGTGATGCTCCTTCTCAGTAAACCCATCCGCAAACTAATGGGGAATGTGAGATAGGATTTTAGAACTTGTTTTATTTTCAAAAGGGACAGTTAAAAGCTGTCCCTTTTTTTGGTATACATTTTCAAATATGATCCTTTTTTGGCCGAAAGTCCTCCTCGCGCAGCCGGAAATCAAAAATAACACCAAGAGTAAACTTCCTTTCTAAGTTGAAGAATAAGATTCCCGCCTTCACGGGAATGACCTTTGGATAGGTTATGGATCGACTTTGGCAAGTGTCCAAAAAAAACCGCACCACCCCGTCATCCCCGTGAAGACGGGGATCTGATTATATCTAAAGGCAGATATGGTCAAGCCAAACCCGTTCATTTAAAAGTGCATCCTGCCATCAGGCAAAATTTCATTCCAGAAATCCTTCATCGTAGGATTGATCGATCTGATCAAATTAACTTTCCATTCTCTATTCCACTTCTTGATCTGCTTTTCTCTGGTAATTGCCTCATACATCGTTTGATGAATGTCGTAGTACATCAGATAGTACGTGTTGTATTTTTTTGAGAATTCACAGCCCTGCCCTTTTTTATGATCAAAGACTCGTTGAAGGAGATCACTTGTGACCCCAGTGTATAACACCGTTCTTTTGCTATTTGCCAGTATGTAAACATACCCCTCTTTCATACTTAGTTAGAGTGATGAAAAGGGGATTCCTTACAGACTTTTTTTTGAATTCGATTTTGGGGTAATAAATACAATTAGATTCGCGCCTCCGCGGGAATGACCTTGGAGAGATTTTAGATTGATTTCAGTGAGTGCCAAAAATTACCCACCAACCCGTCATCCCTGCGAAGGCAGGGATCTGATTACAACCACCCAAAAAATATCAGATACCTATTCAGATTGAATTCCCAAATTCAGCAGGGGCGGATGGGCTATCCGCCCTACGTCTTTTAAAAATTAAGCTGCATTCCCACGACCAATGCCTGATAGTCACTTTGTGCATCAGAGGTAAAACGTTGTAGTTCGCCGATCATAGTGAGGTTGTCTGTAACTTTATGACGCGTAAACAGCATAGCCAGCGTGTTCTTGATATCCGGCGAAGAACCTACCACTGTTGAATTCGCATCCTGAGATCCTTCTCCATAACTCACCCCAAAAGTAGTTCGCTGCACCGCATAAGTTACTTCGGTGTACCATTGTTGAGCATCCACTTCAGCTTGTGCAAGTCCGGTGCCTGTCAGACTGATTCCGATCAACCCATCAGCGCCCACACCGCTTGTTTGCGAATAGCTCCCGGTAAATCCAAACCCGGATACACTCATTCGGGCTCCCGCATCCCATCCGGAAATATTGTACTCATAATCGGCACTTACCACATTTACGTTTTGGAGCATTCCACCGGCCCAGAAATCAATGGATCCTGATTCCATATCAAATAAGTAATTCGCCTGTGCTTCTAATCTGGGAAGAGGTGTTTCCACATTTGCTTGAGAAGTTCCACTCGGTTTTTCTGGGTTGATGAGGCCGGCCTTCACCGTAAATCCATTTATAGCAGGAGTAGTGTAGGTGATCCTCGGGTTGAAGTTTGCGTAGGTATATCCGGTTCCGATCCGGCCTAATGTTGCATCCGCTGCATCAGGTCCGCCAAAACGGCCAACGCCCATGCCACTACCCGCATCACCAATAGAACTGCTGTTAAAAATACCGAAGCCTTTCCCGATATTAACGGTTCCGAAATCACCGGAAACCTGGATATCAGCTACCCGTCCTTCAAACAAACCGGCATTCTGTACACTTGGCCCCTGTAGGTGATGGTTGATCTGAAAGATCCCCTTCACCTGAATGCCATTCATTTCCGGAGCTGTGATGTTGAAGTTGATGCCTCCGGGATTAAAACCTGACATTACCCGAGTGGCAAACTGGTCATTACCATTGGTACTATAGTTGTTATGACTTGAAGCCACGAGGAATACCGGAAGCTGCCCGGTAACATGAAGTCCCCAACCTTCATTGGTTTCAAAATTTACACCCTGCGCTTTTAACTGACTGGGCTGCAATGAAAAAGTAAATAAAAGTATAAGCGTGGTTCCAAGTAGCGTTTTAAGTGTCTTCGAAAAATTCATAATGAGTCCTTTCTTGATGGTTGGTTTGTTTATTAGGTATGAATCTGAGGTTCGTAAACTTTATTTGTCACTCTGAGCGCCCCGAAGTTTGGTTGAATCTGTTTTCCTTACGCGAAGAGTCTCAATGTCAGTTCCACATCTCAGCTTGTTTACACTTTGAGATCCTTCGCGTTATACAACTATCCTCAAATCTCCAATTTGAGCGCTCAGGATGACAACTTTTAGAGATCGACCTTCATTACTTGCTAAAGTAGCAGATAGACAAGTCCAGCCAATACAGCTCCGACTGAAGGAGCTACAATTGGAACCCATGAGTAGGCCCAGTCGCTGCTACCTTTCTTGGAAAAGGGCAAAACAGCATGGGCAATTCTTGGTCCCAGGTCACGGGCAGGATTAATGGCATACCCCGTCGGGCCACCCAACGCCAGACCGATACCAAATACCAACAATGCAACCGGTAGTGCCGACAATGCGCCAAGCCCGAAACCAACTTCCTCGCCGTTTATAGTGATAGTCGATAAAAATTCGCCATTCACATCAATGAAACCGGGACTTGCCAGATACAAAATTCCAAATATCAGGATGAACGTCCCTATCACTTCAGTCATAAAATTTGAGCCATAATTTCGGATCTCAGGGATGGTGGAGAATACTCCGAGTTTGGTTGTTTCATCTTCCGTTGCTTCAAAGTGATCTTTATAGGTGAGCCAGGTCAGAAACCCTCCAACAAATCCACCGGCTACCTGGGCAAGGATGTAAGGCACCACCATCGCCCAGTCAAACAGTCCGGCGGTTGCCAATCCCAGCGTTACGGCCGGGTTTATGTGGGCTCCGCTAAACTGCCCCATAGTGAATACAGCTATGAATACGCCCATTCCCCATCCCCAGGTAATGACGATCCAGCCGCTGCTGTTGCCTTTGGTTTTGTTTAAGATCACATTTGCTACCACACCGCAACCAAAAAGCAGCAGAATGGCGGTTCCTATAAATTCAGCTAAGATCGGACTCATGATTTGTTCTCCGTTACAATTATTGTTCTTTTTTGATGGTGCGACCAGATACACTTCCGGTACATCCACGTTTGGGTTATTCTGCCGGTTGAATGCTCGTAATACCCGGCAGATTCAGTTACATTCAATGTTATGATTACCGATCGTCAGCCCAGGTAATAGCTGCGTTTACGGCTCGTTGCCAGCCTTTGGTAAGCTCTTTTACTTTGGCAGGCTCCATTTCCTGATCAAATTGCTTATCCACTTTCCAGAGTTTTCGGATCTCTTCGATGTCATCCCAGTACCCAACGGCGAGACCGGCCAGGTAAGCAGCTCCGAGTGCGGTTGTTTCGGTTATCACGGGACGAATAACCGGCACATCTGCCAGCAGATCACTCTGGAATTGCATCAAGGTATCATTCACGGTTGCTCCGCCATCTACCCGGAGTTCTTTTACTTCAATGCCGGCATCGGCTTTCATGGCGTTCAACAGATCCATCACCTGATAGGCAATAGAATCCTGGGCAGCTCTGGCAAGGTGTGCGCGATTGGTTCCGCGGGTGATTCCCACCATGATTCCACGAGCGTGCTGCCTCCAATGAGGGGCTCCCAATCCGGCAAAAGCGGGCACCAGATATACACCGTCCGAATCCTCTACTTTATTGGCAAAATATTCGATGTCTTTGGATTCCTGAATGATGCTCATCTCATCGCGCAGCCATTGTACCACGGCTCCTCCGATAAAAACAGATCCTTCTAGCGCATATTCCGTTTTCCCATTGATCTTCCATGCCACGGTAGTCAGCAGGTTGTTCTCTGATTTCACAGGCTTCTCTCCCACATTCATCAGCATAAAACATCCGGTTCCATAGGTGTTTTTGACCATGCCGGGCTCAGTGCACATTTGTCCGAACAGGGCGGCTTGCTGGTCACCGGCAATTCCTGCGATCGGTACTTTGCTGGCAAAAAGGGTAGTCTTTGTTCGCCCGTACTCCTCACTCGACTGTTTCACTTCCGGAAGCATGTTTTTGGGGATGTCCATCAACTCCAGCAACTCTTCATCCCATTCCATTTTATTGATGTTGAAAAGCATAGTTCGGGAGGCATTGGTAACATCAGTGATGTGCAATTCACCCTGGGTAAAATTCCAGATCAGCCACGAGTCAATAGTCCCAAAGGCAAGTTCCCCTTTTTCGGCTTTTTCGCGGGCTCCTTCTACATTATCCAGGATCCATTTTACTTTGGTTCCGGAGAAATAGGAATCAACAACCAGCCCCGTTTTCTCTTTGATCATCTCAGCATGACCTTTTTCTTTGAGCTGATCACAATATTCGGAGGTACGGCGATCTTGCCATACAATAGCATTATAGATGGGCTTCCCTGATTCGCGATCCCAAACCACCGTGGTTTCCCGCTGATTGGTGATCCCAATGCCTGAAAGCGCTTTTCCGTTGATACCTGCTGAAGCCACGGCCTCGGCTGCAACTCCTGCCTGTGAAGACCAGATCTCCTGCGCATCATGTTCCACCCAACCGGGCTTCGGATATATCTGCCTGAATTCTTTCTGAGCCACGGATACGATCTCTCCCTTTTTATTGAAAAGCATCGCTCGTGAACTTGTGGTTCCCTGATCTAAGGCTAAAATAAATTGTTCCATAACAACTCCGGTTGGTTCTTTAATTACTATTTATTGTTTCTAAAGCTTTCGGTGTGTACTCCTGCAACACGTACCGGTTTGCAAGTGTAGTAAATTCTTTTATTTGATGGGATATCCATTCCTCATCATAACCCAGCTCGCCGGCCATCAGTTCAGCAACCGTTTCAGCCATATCCATGGCCACTCTGGCATCCAGGAATAATATCCGGATTCGCCGGGCCAGGAAATCTTCTACGGTTCGGGCCATTTCGTTGCGAGCGGCCCATATAACTTCTGCCGCAATATGTTCATGATCGGGGTGAAGTTTTTCTTTTAAGGATGAGTTTTCCTTAGCCATCTCCATGATGGCATCTCGATCAGAGCCGTAGAAATACAACGGATCATTATAATCTGTGCTTTCTTCAAATCCGTGAACTTTGAGTGATTCGCTGGTGGACTTCCGCCTCTCCATCCCTGCCACTTTCTCCGCTTTATCAATAGTATCCTCACCCATCTTACGGAAAGTGGTCCATTTCCCACCGGTGATCGTGATCAATCCTGATTCCGAAACGATCAGCTTATGGCTTCTGGAAATCTCCTTGGTCTTGGTATCACCTTCTTTAGGAGCGGCCAGTGGACGTAAACCTGCAAACACACTTCTCACATCAGCGCGGGTTGGTTTTTTAGCGAGATACTTTTGAGCGGTCTTCAATATGAATTCGATCTCCTCCTCTTTGGCCATCGGCTCCAGACTGTGTTCATCCAGTGGAGTATCGGTGGTACCTACCACAACTTTGTTGTGCCACGGCACGGCAAACAGGACGCGGCCGTCATCGGTTTTTGGGATCATGATGGCATCTTCACCGGGCAGGAATTCCTTATCCAAAACCAGATGCACACCCTGACTCGGCTTCACCATTTCCTTGTGCTCATCCTTATCCATCTTCATGATCTCATCCACAAAAACTCCTGTAGCGTTGATCACCGCTTTGCCCTTGAGCTCATATTCTTTTCCAGTCTCACGATCTACTGCCTTCACCCCAGAGATACTTTCGTTTTCTTTCAGTAATCCGGTGACCTCAAAATAGTTCAGTGCTACACCATCATTTTCATTTATGGTTTGAGCCAGATTGACGGAAAGGCGGGAATCATCAAATTGCCCATCGTGGTAGATAACTCCTCCACGAAGTCCTTTTTGTTCTATAGTAGGCAGACGGCGAATGGTTTCTTTTTTTGAAATGGGTTTCGATCGTCCCAAACTCAATTTCCCCGAAAGCAGATCATACATGGTGAGTCCGATCGTGTAGTAATATTTAGTCCACCATTTATAACCGGGAATGACAAAGATCTCGTTTTGAACCAGGTGAGGAGCATTTTTTTGAAGGAGTCCGCGCTCACGCAGTGCTTCCCGCACCAGCGCAATATCACCCTGTGCCAGATACCGGACTCCGCCATGCACCAACTTTGTACTGCGGCTTGATGTCCCCTTGGCAAAATCAGATTGCTCCAGCAACAGGGGCTTGTATCCACGACTCACCGCATCCAATGCCGCACCCAATCCCGTAGCCCCTCCTCCAATAATGATCACATCCCATTTTCCTGACTGACTCTCTTCTACTTTTTGAAGTAATTTCTGTCGTTTCATGATATTCACCTTCATAGATGTTGTTTCATTTTATTCTGTTATTAATTTATACAAAACAAATCGAAAGGCAAATTTTATAATTTCAAAATATTTCAAAACACCATTGCACGCTAAATGACTATCTATGAGGAGTTTAGGTCAGCAACACCTAATCCTTTATGTGGGTCAGGCCTGCCTAATGAGTTTCACTTTGTTTCATATGTGTGCGTATTTGTGCTATATCATCTTTGATGTTATATTTGAAACCAACCAAAACAGCTTTTTATGACAGTAACGGAACGACACGAAAAAATTCTTCAGGAACTGAAAGAAAACGGAAAGGTCAGTGTGCAAGAGTTAAGCAATGAGCTTGACGTATCTGAAGTAACCATCAGAAAAGATCTTCGGGTACTGGAGGATAAAGGCTTGCTTTTCAGAACGCATGGAGGAGCCACGCAAAGTAATCCCTACACCAGCGACCGGCCGGTTTCGGAAAAAGAAAAGATCCAGGCCGAAGAAAAGAATGCGATAGCAAATGAAGCAATCAAGCTTATTGGTGATAATGACTCCATTATTCTGGCTTCAGGAACTACCATACTTGCAGTGGCTCGGAAAATTCACCCCGAAAAAAGACTGAATGTGATTACCTCTGCACTTAACGTGTCGCTGGAATTATCGCAGCATGAGAATGTGGAAGTGTTACAGCTGGGCGGGCAACTCCGGCAAAGCTCAACTTCTGTGGTAGGTCCGTATGCCGAGCAGTTTATGGAAGGCATTACCTGTGGCATCTTGTTTTTGGGTGTGGATGGCATCGACCTTGATCACGGACTCACCACTTCGAACCTGATGGAAGCCAGCCTGAACCAGAAATTCATTGACGTTGCTCAATACACGGTGGTGGTAGCAGATCATACCAAATTCGGAAAGCGGGGATTCAGCCGTATTTGCAGCCTCGATAAAGTCCAGCACATTATCACCGACGATGGCATTGCACCGGAACTGATCAATAAACTGGAAGAAGCCGGTGTACAAGTGACCGTTGCCAAATAAAAAAGGGAACCACTTCAGCTCCCTTTTATCTATAACATCCTGTCTCGGATCCTAAAATCCTTTTGCGAATCCGGCTCCTATAAAAGTAATTTCGTTTTCGGTGTCATAGCCGATATTTGCATCAAGCTGAACACCGCTGTTTAACCCAAAAGTAATACCGCCCTCTATCCAGTGTTGCTCAAAATTGCCGTAATATCGTCCTGCATATCCAAAATAGCCGCCAACATTATCGGAAATGGTAAAGCCCGGGGTCACCGTAAACAGCCAGTGGTCCTCAAGATCACCAACACCTAAAGTGTATCCCAGATTTGACGAAAAGCTCAGGGTTTCATGAAACGCATAATCCGCAAGCAGACCAATGGAAGGCACCACTTCATTGCTTGTGAACTCATCAGATCCAACAGGTAAGCTTATTTCCGCCAGGGCCGAAAGATCTATTTTACTTTCATTTGAAAGCAGCTTGTATTTCGCCCCAATGCCCATATCCTGAAAGCCTGTAACCGTTCTGCTGCCACCGAGCAATTCCTGGTCAAAAGACGTATAAGATCCTAAAAGAGCTCTCACTTCAAATTGCTCAGTCAATCCATATCTGAGTAGCAGCTGACCAATATCAAACTGTTGATTGAAATCTGTATTACTGAATTGAATTCCGCCCTCAAGCCCAAGCATGTTTTGTGGCGTGATGGAAGAGCCGGTTCCAGCCGGGACGATCCGGGGAATATGATTGAGCCTGCACAAACTGAAATCCAAAAATCAAGAGGACGGTAAACGATAATATCTTTTTCATAGGATTGAATTTATTGCGGTTGATTAGAACCAAATGTACAGAAATGAGCTTTAAATCCGTAGTTATTAACCACGAATTATGCTTACGGTTTTCACACCAAACTGCCTATCTTTTAGCCATGACAGACATCAACCAAAAACCACCTATCGCTGCTATTGCCACTCCGGTTGGGGAAGGCGGAATTGCCGTTATTCGTGTTTCCGGAAAGGATGCGATCGCCACAGTGGAGCAGGCCTTTAAAGGCAAAGACCTCACCCAGCAAAATTCCCATACCGTTCATTTTGGTAAGATCATGAACAAGGACGGACTCCCGGTGGATGAAGTGTTGGTGACGCTCTTTCATTCTCCACGATCTTATACCGGCGAGGAAACAGTGGAGATCTCTTGTCATGGTGGAGTATTAGTTACCCAATCGGTACTGGAAACCATTTTAGCGCTTGGGGCGAAGTCAGCTGAACCGGGTGAATTTACGCAGCGAGCCTTCCTTAATGGGAAACTGGACCTGGATCAGGCCGAAGCCGTTGCGGATCTCATTCACGCCAAAAGCTCCAAAGCGGTGGATGCGGCGCACCAACAATTGGAAGGTCGACTGGGCGAGCACATCAAGAAATTCCGTCAACAGATCATCGATGCCACGGCGATGGTGGAACTGGAACTGGATTTTATTGAGGAGGATGTGGAGTTCGCCAACAAGGAACAGCTCCAAAAACTCCTTGAAGAGCTGGATACAGAGATCACCGAATTGCTGGAAACCTATGAAACGGGTCGACTGGTAAAAGATGGCGTGAAGACGGTTTTGATCGGCCGCCCCAATGCTGGCAAGTCTACTTTATTGAATACGCTGGTGGGCAGCGATCGTGCCATCGTAACCGAAATTGCCGGCACCACCCGCGACACCATCGATGCCGACTGGAGTTATGATGGACTCCTCTTCAAACTCATTGACACGGCCGGATTGCGGGAAACCGAAGATGTTATAGAGGCCGAAGGTGTAAAACGCTCCCAAAAAGCTTTTGAACAGGCCGACCTGGTGATCTACCTGAAAGATCTCTCTCAGCCTTTTTCTGAAGTAGAGCGAAAAGAGATCGCCGATTTTCAATCGCGTGCTAAAGATACGCCTTTTATCCTGATCGGAACGAAAGCAGATATTGAAACGGATGAGGAGTGGCGCACGGAATTTGACCTGAAGATCTCAGCTTTGGAAGGTGAGAAGATCAAAGAATTGAAACAGCTGCTAAAAGACCGTGCTCTGGAAAACAAACATTATGATGCCTCCAGCCTGCTCGTTACTTCTACCCGCCACCGCGATGCCCTTCAGAAGACACAGGAGCACGTCCGATCTGCCCTGCGTGCTTTAGGCCAAAATATGACCGGGGATTTTCTCTCCATAGATCTGCGAGCCGCTTTGAAAGAACTGGGAACTATTACCGGGGAGATCACTAATGAAGATGTTCTCGATAGCATTTTCTCTCGGTTTTGCATCGGGAAATAGATTGTAATTCGTTCACTGTTTCTGACTGTCCTCCCCGTAAGTAACAGCGAGCTGTTCTTGCTGTCCCTCCAAAGGGACACAGGGTTCTTGTCTTTAAGGGAATATAGTCCTCAATCAAACATTATAATTCATAGCTAAATCCTGTCCCTCTTTGGAGAGAGAGGATTTAGCTATGTCCCGAATGCTCGGGAAGAGAGGGCCGTGTTTGAAAGCGCAAGTTATCCCTTACTCATATCTGAGCGATTCCACCGGATCTACTTTGGCTGCTTTGATGGCCGGGAAAACTCCGGCAAGCAGGCCGATCAATCCTAAAACACCAACCGTCAGGATTACGGCTACCTGAGAGATCTCAGGATTTCCAAGAAAATCGCCTGCACCGCCTTCCAGGTTCAGGGCCCGGACTCCATATACAATGCCACTTGAGATCAGGATTCCTATGCCGCCCCCTAAAAAGGAGATGAACAGGGATTCAAATATGAACTGTGTGATGATGTGCACTCTTCTTGCTCCCACGGCGATCTTCAACCCAATTTCACGGGTCCGTTCTTTCACTACCACAAACATGATGTTTGCCACACCAACTCCGGCTATCATCAGGGTGAAAAAACCTACGGTGAACAGAAACATTTCCAGCCCCAGGGATACTTTTCGATTCATTTCTTCTTGCTCTATAAAATCCCACATGGGCATTGCTTGCTCGTCGGCCGGATCAAAATTGTATTTAGCGGACATGATCTTCGTAATACCGGCTTTGATGTCTTCCTGAAGTGAAGGATCATCGGGGCGAATGAGCATGGAGCCTATATTTCGATAACCGTACATATTTCTGAACGTTGTATGTGGGATGATGGCACGATCCGCATCCGGACCGTTATTCATAGATGTCTGCATTTTCGGCTTCATCACCCCAACTACGGTAAATGGAGTGTTGTCGAGCATCACCTGCTGTCCAACCGGATCTTCGTCCCCAAAAAGACGCACTGCGATCTCATCTCCCAGAAAAAGTACTCTGCGCATTTCATCTACATCTCGCTCATTGATGAATCGTCCACCGGCTGCCGGATACATGGTACGCATGATCTCGAAATCGGGGTTCACCCCTTCCATATAGGTGTTTGTAGTGACGTCTTCGGTTTTTAGCTGAGCTCCCCAACGTCCATATTGTGGACTTGAATACTGTATGCCCGGAACAGCTTTTTGAAGCAGATCCACATCTTCTTCGGTAAATGAAATTCGGCGCCCAATACCAAGCCCCTCATAATTCACGCTGGTTTGACCGCCGTAAACGATGATCACCTGATTTCCGGCTCCTAGCATTCCTTTTGTCATGCTTGTTCCGAGTCCCTTACCGAAGGCCAGTAGCAGGACCACGGAAAGCGTCCCCCAGGCAATGGCTGTCAGAGTGAGAAAAGAACGAAGCTTTTGCTTGGCCAGATCAGAGAAAAATTCGGTAAATAATGTTCGCCACATATGTTCAAATTTGATGATTCAATTATTTTCGTAAACACTCTACGACATCGAGCCGAGAGGCGCGCCACGCCGGTAAAAATCCGGAGGCCAGCCCCACAAAACCGAGTACCGCAAAGGCGATCAGTCCTACTTCGGGAGAGAAATACGGGGTACCTACAAACTCTTTGATCGGTATATCTTGCATCAGCTCCACCAAAACCCACCCGATGAGATAACCGGCCGATGCCCCTATCCCAATGATCATGAAGGTTTCCAGGAAGAACTGGATCATGATATGATGCCGGCGGGCTCCCGTAGCCCTGCGGATACCGATCTCTTTCATGCGTTCCTGCACTACTACGAACATGATATTTGCCACGCCGATACCTCCTACTGCCAGTGTAAAAAATCCGATCAGCCCCAAAAATCCGTTTATACCTAAAAACATGACGTTGATAAAAGACCAGAATTCATTGGTATCCCAGATACCGATCGCGTCTTTATCGGCAGGATCAAAGCGGTGTTTTTTGCCCATTACTTCATACACCTGATCCTGGATTGATTGGGCAAGCGCCGGGTCTGTGGGGGTGTACAAAATATTATTGATAATGTCGGTGCCCATCATTGCCGAAAAAGTGGAAGCCGGGATAAAAGCACGGTCTTGATCGCGCTGATTGTAGGATGAGTTCTGTATCTTCTCCTGCATCACCCCAATAACGGTGAACGGTGTATTGGAGACCATAACTTGTCTGCCAACCGGATCTTCGTCCCCAAAAATATTTTCCGCTAGTTTATTTCCCAGAAAGATCACTCTTCTTCGTTCGTCCAGGTCTCGCTGATTCAGCCACCGTCCGCCGGGCTGTTGAAATACATTCCGCAATTCCTGATAGACCGGATACACTCCTCCAACCGATGAATTCCGGCGTTTTTCTCCATTGGATACCACCAGACTTCGGCTATACTCAGGAGTTGCCACATCGATATTTGGAATCTGATCTTCCAGGATTTGAGCATCTGCTTCACGATATCGAACAGGACGCCCTATGCCGTAGCCTTCAAACGGTTTGGTGGTTTGGCCTCCAAACATGATAGCGATCTGATCTCCCATCCCCCGCATATTCAGCACGGTTTGATCGCGGAAGCCCATCCCAAAAGCCAGCAGTAAGATCAGCGTTGCAGTTCCCCACATGATCCCAAAGATGGTAAGGAAGCTTCGCAAGCGCTGCTGATTCAGATTTTGAAATAATTCTTTTATTAAAGCTGATGGTGACATCCCGAACCTCTATTGATGAATACTATCTGACTGTGAGCGTTTTAACGGGGCGCTCCAGAACTTTATCGCCTTCACGGAGCCCTTCAAGTACGGCCACGGTGATGGCGTCACTCATTCCGATCTGAATCTCGATCTCGGTTCGGCTGCCCGGTTCTTTTCCCGGAATATCCACAAACGCCTTACCGTCTCTCATGGTAACGACGCGTTCGGGAATGGTCAGCGTGTTTTCCATTTTTTCGATGATGATATCGGCATTGGCAGAATAACCGGCTCGCAACACGGCTCCTTTTGTGTCAGTGATCTTGATCTCAACAGGAAATACAGTGGCGTTGTCCTGCTCCTGTGCCTTTAGCGAAATATGCGCCACTTCACCTCTGATGGTATCGGAAGGAAGGGCTCCGATCTTGATATCAACTGGCATACCTATTACCACTTTCCCGATATCAATTTCATCTACCGTACCTTTGAAAAGGAGATTATCCATTGCTGCGATGGTCATCAAAGGGGTTCCGGCCTGGTAGGAGGTTAGCGGAACAACCGGTTCTCCGACATCAACGAGTTCTTCAAGAATATATCCGTCAATAGGTGCACGAATCACAGATTCGATCAGAACATCTCCCATCTTGATGCGGCCCGACTCAAGCAGTTCCAGTCGTTCTTGTGCAATTTGCTTTCTCACCAGAACATCACTGTGACGTTCCTTAAGCTGATCGTAATCCTGCTGAGCTACTAATTTTCGCTCCATCAGCTGGTCCATTCTGTTTAGCTCTTTTTGGAGATTCTCTTCCTCGATCTCGATACGCTCTAAGCTCCTTTTGGCTTCTGCCAGCTCCAATGGTGTAGGATCCGGACTGACCTCGATCAGCGGATCTCCTTTTCTCACATAATCTCCGGCCTCAGCATACAGCTTACTCACCACTCCCGATAATTTTGATTTCACTGCAATTTCATTTTCCGGTTCAATAGTGCCAACGGCGAGTGCCTTTTCAACGATGGTTCCTATCTCCGCCTTTACGTGAGGCTCCTCTTGTTCACCAGTCTTTTCGGTGTTGTTACTGTAGACGAAATAAGATCCGCCGCCGCCTAACACAACGATAACTATGGTTACTATCCAGATCAGTTTTGTTCTTTTTTGTTTTGCCATGATTGTATTGTGAAAATGAATTGGTTTTGAGAGCCTCTACGCGTTCACCTTCAAATTGTTTCTGATCTTTTGTTACTGACTTTAACTTCATTTCCATCAAACACCTTCTTAACACCTCTGTGGCGTGACTTTCAACCATAAAAAAACCCGTGAAATAACTCACGGGCCTTTACAAATAAACCTAACCGGATATTTTATCAGGCTAATTCCGGTACATCAGGTTTCAGAAATAACTCGTCTTTTGGCCGGCGGACTTTCTTCATTGGGGCAAGCCAGTCATTGCCTTCATCGCGATAGCCGAGCGTTAAAATAGCGATACTCTTCAGTCCCTTTTCCGGGAGATTGAGTAATTCATCCAGCTCTTCGTTTTTGAATCCTTCCATAGGCGTGGCATCAACTTCTTCGATAGCTGCTGCCGAAAGCCCAAAGCCGAGAGCAATGTAAGCCTGCCGTGCTGACCAGTTAAACTGCTCTTCCACAGATCGCGAAGCCACTCCTTTTGCCATATTTCGAACCGGTTCCAGTTCCTCTTCACTCATTTCACGAACTTCTCCTGTCAGTCGTACAAATTCGTCAATACGCTCCTGTGTGACCTCATCCCAGGCCGCAAATATCAGCACATCAGATCCATCTACGATCTGGGTTTGGCCGTACGCAACCGGCTGTATCTGCTTTTTCAATTCCGGATCAGATACATGGATGACACTGAAAGGCTGGAGGCCGATAGACGTCGGTGCCATTTGAATGGCTTCTAAAATAGGATCCAGTTTTTCTGGCGGAACTGATTTTCCATTCATACTCTTGGTAGCGTATCTCCACTGTAAAGCTTCTTGTAATTTCATAATAATTTGTTGAGTGAGTTAATAAATAGTTTCATGTTAAACTATCTCAACAAACGTGCCGCAATTCAATATCCTTCCAAATTGACCTCAATCAAATTCTTATACTACCGATAGGTTCCATCTATGGCATTTGCTCAAATTCACACCAAATAAAAAACCCGCCTGCCTTTCGACAAACGGGTTTAAAATGATAAGGAATCGAGAATCAAGGACCCTTATTCGTCCCCTCCTTCTTTTTCAGCTTCACCTTCCTGATAATCGGTAATGATGTCGCCTTTCTCTGTTACCGCAACTACTTCGTAACCCAGAGCTTCCAGGTTTTCACGATGCGCTGCGGCATCACCTACTACAAGAATGTAGAATTCATCGGGCTGCAGATGCTCTTTGGCAAGATCATCAATTTCAGCTTTTGTTATGCTATTGATGATATCTGATTGCTTTTCAACGAAGGTTTCATCAAGGTCATATCGTACGATCTCACGCAGGAATCCTGCTTTTTGGCCCGGAGTCTCATATTCACGGGCATCGCGCTGACCAATGGAATTTCGCATGAAAGTGAGTTCATCTTCCGTAATGCCGCCTTCACGATATTCGGTGATCTCTTTCATGAATTCGTACACCGCACTATCGGTTGCAGCTGATTTGATACCTGCCGATGCCGTAAATGGCCCGGGTTCGTCAGAGGCGCTGAAGTAAGAACGTGCACCGTAGGTCCAGCCTTTGTCTTCACGAAGGTTCAGGTTGATCCGGCTGTTGAATGCACCGCCCAACACGTAATTCATCAATCCGGTTTTAAAATACTCGCCGGTCGCATCGTAGGTCAGGTCGGTCATGTAACCAATTCTGATCTGGGATTGTGGCGCACCGGGCTTATCAACCAGGTACACTTTCGTTTTGTCAGCAGATTTCACTTCAGGAAGTTCAGGTACTTCAGCTCCTTTTGCTTCCCAGTCTTTAAGGAATCCAAGTTTTGAAGTGATCTCTTCTCGTTCTACATCACCTACAATCACCAGCTCGCTTAAAGAAGGATCATAGTATTTGTTGTAAAATTCTCTGACATCATCCAGCGTAATGCGCTCGATGGTTTCTTCCAGTCCACTTGCGGAAACGGAGTAGATATGCTCATCTCCATAAAGAAGTCGGTCATACACCATTCCTGCCACAGAAGCGGGGTTTTGGTAGCTCGATTTCAAGCCTTCAAGCTGCTGCATTTTTACACGGTTGAAATCATCTTCCACAAAAGCGGGACGCATCAGGATCTCTTCAGCCAGTTCCAGAGTTTTGTCGAGATGTTTTTTCAATGTACTGATGTACACCGTTGTTGTGGAATTTCCTGATGAAACGCGAACAGTACTCGCTGTTTTTCGGAGTTCTTCCTGTATCTCTTCGGCTGTATAATTCTCAGTAGATTCGTTCATCATGGAAGATGTCAATGAAGCCAGGCCTGCTTTATCCGGGGCGTAGGCATTCATTCTATGACCACCTTTAATGGTAAGCTGCATCGTAACGATGGGCACTTCGGTATAATTTGTTCCGATCACCTTGATGCCGTTGTCGAAATCGGTTCTCCAGTATTCAGGAACCTGAACAAGGGGAGCTGCTTTGGCTTCTGGCGTTTTGCTTCGGTCAAAGTCATCACCGGTTGGTCGTTCGTACTCAAGGCCGGTATAATCAACCTCTGGATACGGATGTTCACCCTCTGTTGGAGCTGTGTAATTGTCTGGTTGAGCCGGCTCTGCATTTTCATTTGGCAGTACACTTTGAATGACCGCAGGCTGATCATATACGTATTTATTGAACACACGCATGATATCTTCAGCTGTAACATCAAGATATCGCTGCAGATCGTTATTGATGTAATCTGCAGAAGGCGCAAAGGTCTCATAACTGGCCAGCTGTGATACCTTACCACTTACGTTTGTAAGGCGATTCACAAAGCTGGATTCATAAGAAGCCTTAATTTTCTGGAGATCTTCTTCTGAAACACCATCTTCAGCAAACTGCTCCAGAATACCGCGCATTTCTTCTTCAAAGTCGGATAATGTTTGACCGGGATAAGGAAGCACGAACATGCTAAACTCACCGGCTAGCTCACTTGAGCTATTACCTGCAAAGGCCTGAATGGCTTTCTGAGTTTGAACAAATTTCTGGAAGAAATAAGAACTACGTCCGGTTCCCAGAATCTGAGCCAGAAAGTCCAATGGTGCTTCATCCTCGTGATAACTCGGCACCGTAGGATAGGTGAAGATCAGTGCCGGGAAACGTATGTTGTTATCCACGTAAGAAACGTAGCGATCATCTTCGAGGGTTACCCGCTCCAGGTCCATATCCGGAACTTCAGGACCGGAAGGAATCACCCCAAAATATTTTTCGACCAGGGCTACTACTTCTTCAGGATCTACATCTCCACCTACAGTAAGCACTGCATTGTTTGGACCATACCAGCGAAGGAAAAAGTTCTTAAGATCTTCAAGATTTGCGCGGTCAAGATCTTCCAGTTTACCGATGGTCAGCCAGGAATATGGATGCCCATATGGATAAAGTGAAGCCGCATTCAGCTCGCTGTATAAACCATACGCGCGGTTATCATAATTCTGCTGCTTCTCGTTCTTAACGGTAGAACGCTGGATCTCAAATTTCTCCTGGGTTACAGCAGGAAGAAAAAACCCCATTCGGTCGGCCTCAAGCCAAAGTGCAACTTCAAGCTGATTGCTGGGTACGGTTTCAAAATAGTTGGTCCGGTCGCGGTTGGTTGTACCATTCAAGGTTCCGCCCGATTCTGAGACGATCTTGAAATGTTCTTCATCAGCTACGTTCTCAGAGCCCTGGAACATCATATGCTCAAAAAAGTGAGCAAAACCGGATTTCCCAATTTCTTCTCTTGCAGAGCCTACATGATAGGTCACATCAACATGCACCAAGGGATCGGAATCATCTTCGTGAATGATAAGTGTCAGCCCGTTTTCGAGCTCATATTTTTCATACGGAATAACGAGTTCGTCATCCGACTTTTCTACTTTCTCTATCAGTTTTGTTTGCCCATAACCTAGGTTCACAAACAATAGAGAAACTAAAATTACAGAAAGTAAGTGTTTCATAATTGTATGGTGTTTATATGATTTAGTATTGCCTGAATTTTAAGGAGGAATTTACAGAAGCCCAAGGCATTTGGAATTTTACACGTAATTTTTGGCCTCTTGGTTACCCCGATAATTACTACTACCATTATAATAAAATATTATTCAAATATTACCTTCTAAATTTGCCGACCTGAAACAGAACGCCTTCATTAAATGGGGTTTAGTGAACTGAATCCTTATCTTTTATTGTTAGGCTTTCCAACCTGTCACACAGCAACATCATGATCTCTCAGGATTTTATAAAAGTTTTAGCAGCTGCCCATCGGGATGCCTCCAAATGTCCGCCCCCGGAAATGGTGATCACTTTCTTCGAACACCTTCTTAGTATATTATTTCCTGAATTCTCCCGAAATCGCCAATCTGATGAAGCCGGAATTCAACAAATACTCCAAAAATGTAAAACCGAACTTCGCACGATCTTAGATCAAAATGAAGAGTGTGTAGAAAGCGACCGAAGCGGACTTGAAGATGCCTTTTTTGAACAATTACCTTCTATCCGAACGGCTCTTTTAAAAGATATAGAAGCAATTTTTGCCGGAGATCCTGCTGCCCGTAGTAACGGTGAGATCATTCGAACATACCCTGGCTTTTATGCCATGGCGGCTCACCGAATTGCCCACGAACTACTTAAACTTGGGGTGAATTTGATTCCCCGCATCATCTCTGAACACGCACACAAACAAACCGGAATCGATATTCATCCCGGTGCTGAGATCGGTGATCACTTCTGCATCGATCATGGAACAGGCATCGTGATCGGAGAGACCACGAAGATCGGATCCCATGTCAAGATCTATCAGGGTGTAACATTGGGCGGATTGAGCGTAAATAAAGAAGATGCCAAGAAAAAACGTCACCCCACTATTGAAGATAACGTGGTTATCTATTCGGGAGCTACAATTTTGGGCGGAAATACTACTATTGGGGAAGGGAGCATCATTGGCGGGAATGTATGGCTCACTAAAAGCGTGCCCCCAAATTCCAAGATCTACTACCAAGCCAAAATGACGAATTCCGAAGGAGAAACGGATACCATTACCTACAAATAGAATCCCAATCTATTTGTGATTAGATCTTGAGCAGCTTGCCTTGCTTGAAACTAAAGGGCAAGTTGACCGACCTACGATCTGAAACCTTTTTGCACTAATGTAAAAATCATAAAACCATGAACATCGAAGAACTTATTGGCAACACGCCGCTTATTGAACTACGGAATATTCCCACCAACAAAAATGTCACGATCTACTGCAAGCTGGAGGGGCAGAATCCCGGTGGCAGCGTTAAAGACCGTGCTGCTTTGGGGATGATCAACGGAGCGCTGGAACGCGGAGACATCATACCCGGAGACACCTTAGTGGAAGCAACCAGCGGAAATACAGGCATTGCACTGGCTATGATCGCCTCCCTGAAAGGACTCCACATCAAGCTGCTTATGCCCGAAAGTGCCACCGAAGAACGTATCAAATCCATGAAGGCTTATGGAGCTGAAGTGATCCTTACACCCGCAGAAAAAACCATCGAGTACTCTCGGGAACTCGCGCAGGAAATGGCTGATGAACACGGATATTACCAACTCAACCAATTTGCCAATCCCGATAACTATAAGATGCACGCTCGCACCACCGGACCTGAGATCTGGCGAGACACGGATGGCAAGATCACACACTTTGTATCGGCCATGGGAACCACCGGAACCATTATGGGCGTGTCCCGGTATCTGAAAAGCCAGAATCCTGACGTTCAAATTGTAGGAACTCAACCCACGGAAGGTGCTTCCATCCCGGGAATCCGAAGATGGTCGCCGGAGTATTTACCAAAAATATTTGACGACAAACGTGTTGACCGAACCGTGGATGTGAGTCAGGATGAAGCTACCACCATGGCCCGACGTATGGCCAAAGAGGAAGGCATCTTTGCCGGAATGAGCAGTGGCGGTGCATTGACGGCGGCACTCAAAGTAGCCGAGGATCTTGATGAAGGTGTCATAGTCTGCATCACCTGCGATCGTGGAGACCGGTATTTAAGCTCTGTCTTATTTGAGGAGTAATATCATCCAATTTCTTGATGCGAAGATGATTGATCAGTGATCGAAATGCTCTGCGAACATCCGCGTAAGACTCTGCGCAAATCAGCGATAAATTCATGGTTTTAACTGTCTCAAAAATTGAAAGTTTCCGAGAGGTTCTGCGAGGCACTAACTTTGTAAACAGACGTAGCCTTTGAGCTAATTTTCAATTTATTATTCTCGGAGATTCACGCGGATTGAAACGCAGAGTTTCGCTGAAACTGATTATCCGCTTTGAATGACCTTCTCAAAATTCACCGGATCGGTTGCTCCCTCCGTATTCACCAACAGTATTTTAGATTTTGAATTCAGTTCTAACTTTTCTTTGATCGCTGAATAATTCGGGTTCCTGCACATTTCTATCAATGCTCCAAAAGTCACCGCGCCGGCTTCCCCTGATATTATTATGGGATCACTTTTTTCGGGATGATAATAACTTCGCATCCCCAACGCCGAGATCTTATCCGAACAGCTCAGCATAAAATCGGTCCCATCACGAATAACAGGCCATGCAATAGGATTGGGCTCGGCGCAGGCAAGTCCGGCCATCATGGTATCTACTTTTCCCGGATAGTTGTGTGCTTTCCCGTCGTTTATTTGTGCGGAATGATAAAAGCAGTTGGCGCAGTCCGGTTCGGTAATTATGATCTTGATGCCGTCACTTTCATAAACTGTTCTGAAATACTGAATGAGTGAACTCGCCAAACTACCAACACCGGCTTGAATAAAAATATGGGTTGGAACATCCCAGGCTAACTGCTCCTTCACTTCTTCAAAAATTGTTGAATAACCTGCGATGATCCATTCGGGAATTTGGGTATAATTTTCCCAGGCGGTATCTGAGATCACCTTCCAGCCGTATTCTTCAGCATCCTTGGCGATCTGTCGGGCGGCATCATCGTAACCTCCTTCAAAAATGGTGACCGTTCCGCCCACTTTTTCAATAGCTTCAATTCGTGCCGACACCATTTCTTTGGGAACGTAAATTTGTGATTCATAACCCAATTTGGAGACAATATACGCCACACCCAACCCGTGATTTCCATCAGTCATCGTAGCAAAAACGATCTCTTCCGAATCAGGGAAATTTGTGGCGTGAAGCTGCTCGAAATGCAAATCCTCAAGATCATACCGCTGCTGCAAAAATCGAGCAATGGCAAAAGAACCTCCGAGCGCCTTGTACGACTTCAATCCAAAACGATGACTTTCGTCTTTAACCCAAATTCGATTCACCCCCAACTTTTTGGACAGCGCATTCAATGAGTGCAATGGAGTGATGGAATACTCCGGTAATTGTCGATGAAATTCCAGAATCGAATCGGTTGGAAATGCATCCCATTCCTTCCAGGTTTTTGGATTCACTTTTTGATTGGGTACAAAACTCAAAGATGTTTTAGCCATTTTTTAGCGCTCCAATAATACCAACAACACATGCAGCAACGTATTGATACCGCGTTCCAGGTCCTCGTCTTTGGTAAACTCCTCGATGTTATGAGAAATACCATCCACCGAAGGCACAAAGATCATCGAAGTTGGACAAACCGCTGCCATCATCTGCGCATCATGTCCGGCCCCGCTGATCATTTTTCTGGATGAGTAACCTAATGTTTCAGCTTGTTTTTCGATCAGATCGGCGACTTCCGGGGAGAAATCTACCGGCTCAAACCGAACGAGTTCTTTACGTTCAAAACGAGTTCCTTCAGTATCACATAGCTCTTTCAGTTTTTGATCTACAGTATTCTGAAGTTCATGCAATGTCTCTTTTTCAGGGTGACGAAGATCGGTAGTCAACCTCACTTTTTCGGGCACTACGTTGATGAGGTTGGGAGAAACTTCTGTAATTCCAACCGTTCCGGCTCCGCCCAGTGCTTCTGCCTTTTCGCGAACAAAAGCGGTCAATTGAGCCGCTACTAATCCGGCATCATTCCGAAGTGGGATGGGCGTTGTTCCGGCATGGGCAGCCCGACCTAAAATTTGATATTCCGTCCAAAAAATACCCTGCACTTTAGTGACGGCGCCAATATCGATTTCCTCATTCTCCAGGATCGGTCCCTGTTCAATATGGATCTCCACAAAATGCGAAACCGGAAAATCTCCCGGTTCCATCTCTCCTTTATAACCGATGCGTTCCAGTTCTTCTCCAAGCTTCACCTTGCCATCCACAGATTCAATATCGTAGAGTTCTTTTGGGGTGTTCGCTTTTTTGAATGCCAGGCTGCCCATCATATCCGGGGTGAACCGAACGCCTTCTTCGTTTGTAAAACTGGCAACTTTCAGCGGTCTTTTGGGTTGAATGTCATTTTCCCGGAGGGTTTCAATGATCTCCAGTCCACCTAGAACGCCCAATGGACCATCGAAAAGTCCGCCGGTTCCCACGGTATCCAGATGGGAGCCGGTCATTACGCACGGGGCATCGGTTTGTCCGGGCAGGGTGATGAACATATTCCCGATCTGATCCACTTCAAGCTGAAGCCCCAGTTCTTGCACCCACTTTTTCAGCAGATTACGGGCAGCCTTGTCTTCATCAGAAAGTGCAAGCCGACAGACCCCGCCACCATTCATCGCGCCTATCTTGTTTAGCTCATCCAGCCTTTTTTTGAAGCGCTTAAAGTTGATTTGGAGTTTAGATACATCATTCATGCCCATACATACTTTTTCTTCGATGATACTGATACTTCTTCTATGATTTCAATAACTCTTATAGAAAGTTGGGCCGTCCCTACCGAGATTTAGGAACTTCTGCCTTAAATGTTGAATGTTCTTTGTTCAATGTTCCATCGGCCTCAGAAGAAAGAGCGTATAGAAGATGACGGAATGAAGCGTTAAGAAAGAAATCATACCGCTGAACAACTAAGAAGCAATCTCCGATCGTGAAGGAGCATTGATTTCTTTTAGCGTAATGAAGTCAGCTTTAGCTCTTTTTTCGCAGCCGGGAGCTTTTGGTTCTTTTGTCGGTACAAAAGAACAGGAGCTGGCAAAGATCAAAACGGAGAAGTGGGAAGCTGGAGCTTCGGGGAGACCGCTATTTAAGTTCACCCCTTTTTGACGAATGACAACTGAAGGCCATAAAAAAGTCCTGCAAGATCGTACAGGACTTTTTATTTACTCGCAATTCGTATTAGTAGCTATTCAAGATCGTTTCAGCATCCGTTCCATGGTCAACCAATTCAAGGGAAGAGATCACTTCTTCGTTTTCCATCGTAGCTGATTTTATTACTCCACCCGGAACTTCTTCAGAAGTAGCTTTCCATAATTTCAGAGAAATATCCGGAGCCACGCCAAAGTCTATAAGGTCTGCAGTAAAAGATCCCTTGGGAACAGTCACTGAAATTCCTCGCTCAGTTGTTGCCCCTTCGATGGATTCTTCTGTCAGTTGTTGAGGCTGTGAATACCACCCCTCTGAAACAGGTTTTTCCTGGGGTTCGGAATCTCCCATTTTTTCCCGCATCCGAACAATTTGCTGACGGTCTTCCGCAAACAACACTTCAGCTACATAAGCAGGCTCCTCCCGGTCATCTTCATTATACATTATGATCTGCCACCACTGTTGACCGTTCTTAAGTTTTTTGAGAAATCCTTTTTTCATTACAGCTCCAACTTCTCCTTCATTGTCAGATATCTGCCATTTCGTCCATCCGCCTTCCGGGTAATCTTCCACTTCAAGTTCATAGCCATATCCTGTAAAAAGATAATTGAACATCATGGGGTACATATTTACGCCCATATTCATCCCACCAAAATTCAAGGCTCCCACTTCAACCTCTCCGGTTAGCCGGGCAGTCAGGGTTGAACCGTTGTCCGATGGCATGGTCACCACCATATTATTGGGCATATAATTATCTGCATAAACGCTGATGTTGTGCACTCCCACTGTTCCAAAACGAATGGTCGCCACTCCATTTACATCTGTTGAAGACTGACGTCCATTAGAAGCTTCTACTTGCGCTCCCTGAATGGGATATCCTTCCTGATCTACAACTCCAATTTGCACTGAATTGATAGGGACCTGATTCAGCATTGAAGCGCCGGGGACCATGCATCCCGTAAAACCGAGGAGTATAAGAATGCTTAGACTGAGTGTGATCTTTGCATCCGAAAACATAATAATCCTGTTTTGATTGTACCTTTATTTACACAAGAATATAATAAACACAATCGGGATTGTGCTGCATTTCTATATTCTTATGTGGATTTTATTTGTCATCGTATATAGATAAGATCGAGATCGTTCACAACCTCCGAAAATATGTGGACTTAAAATATGCGCAAATAAAAAAAATTTTGACTGCGTTTCCCGAAAAAAGTTGAAGAAAAAAATGAGCTGCTATTCAGTCAGGAAGATGAAGACTGTCGCCTCACGCTTATCAAAACGGGGTGCCTGATGATGAAATAAATCAAATCAATGAAATGATTTCAGTATAATAAAATGTTTCAATGTTAAACTAATTAATAAAAACTGATATCATGGAACTTCAAAAGGTCATCAAAGGACTTCATCACGTAACTGCCACCGTTAACGATGCACAAGAGGACTACGATTTTTATACCAAAGTGCTTGGACTCCGGCTCGTTAAAGAAACCGTAAATTTTGATAATGAAGCCGTCTATCACTTTTATTATGCCGATGAAATTGGAAATCCCTCTACGGTCTTCACCACCTTTCCGTACAAAGATCAGGGTGTTCGGCAAGGTGTGATCGGCAATGGTCAGGTAGTACAAACTTCTTTTTCTATTCCCCATGATGCCCTGGACTTCTGGGAAAAAAGATTGATAAATAACGGACTCAGCTACTCTAAAACCAAACGTTTTGGATTGGAAACACTCGTCTTCACAGATCCTTCCGGGCTGGTCTTAGATCTAAAAGCCAATCCTCAGGATACCCGTGAAGATCATATCTGGAGTACTGATGATATCCCAAAATCGAAAGCTATTAAAGGTATTCACAGTGTAACCTTCAGTGTAGAGGATGGAGACGCTACCGGGAAATTCCTGGAGAACTTTGGCTATCGTAAAGTGATGGGAGAAGATAATCTCACCTTATATGAAGTGGGAGAAGGCGGTCCCGGAAATTCAGTTATCATGCGCAGTAATCCCGATGGTGATACCGGCATAAACGGCCTTGGAACGGTTCATCACGTAGCTCACCGGGTTGCAGATCTTGAAACACTGGAAAAAGTTCGAAACTATATTGAAGATGACCTTGGCATAGACATCACCGAAGTGAAAGACCGCAAATATTTTAAATCCATCTATTTCAGAATTCCCGGAAATGTACTGTTTGAAGTGGCCACCGAAGAACCCGGATTTCTTATCGATGAAGACAAAGATGAACTCGGTACTTCGTTGAAATTACCTGATTGGCAGGAAGTCCGAAGAGAAGAAATTGAGAAAAATCTGATCCCTTATGAGCGATAAAATAATTCCCCTTGAAAAAGCCATTGCTGATCACATTCAGGATAGAGATGAAGTGGCCCTTGAAGGTTTCACGCACCTGATCCCTTTTGCAGCCGGACATGAGATCATCCGCCAGCAAAAGAAAGATCTGACGCTTATCCGTATGACGCCCGATCTGATCTATGACCAGATGATAGGAATGGGAATGGCGAAGAAACTGGTGTTTTCGTGGGGAGGAAATCCGGGCGTGGGTTCTCTGCACCGCCTTCGGGATTCCATTGAAAATGGCTTTCCGCATACTATAGAAATTGAAGAACACAGTCACGCTGATATCTCCAGTGCCTATGTGGCCGGAGCCTCGGGATTGCCTTTCACCGTACTCAGGGGCTATACCGGAACCGATCTTGCCAAGCAAAATCCGGAATATGTGAAGTGGATCGAATGTCCGTTTACCGGAGAAAAGCTGGCAGCTACTCCTGCCTTCACCCCGAATGTCACCGTGATTCATGCCCAGCAAGCTGATCGGAAAGGTAATGTAAAATTGTGGGGTATCATAGGAGTACAGAAAGAGGCAGCAATGGCTGCAAAGAAGATAATCGTGACCGTTGAGGAGATCGTAGATTCTTTTGAAGATGGAGATGTAAACGCCACCATCATTCCGCACTGGCTGGTTACGGCAATCTCAGAAGTCCCGGGCGGTTCAAAGCCTTCTTATGCCATGGGATATTACAAGCGAAACAACGAATTTTATAAACAATGGGATGAAATTTCCCAAGACCGCGATCGCTTTCATGAATGGATGGACACCTATGTCACAAAAGTTGAAAATTTTAACGAGCATCTTCAAAAATTAGAGGTTAATAATGGCTGATTATACCAAAGATGAAATGATGACCATTACCGCAGCGAATAAGCTTAAGGATGGGATGGTTTGTTTTGTGGGAATTGGTCTGCCAAGTGCTGCCTGTAACCTTGCCCGACTCACTCATGCCCCAAATGCGGTATTGATCTATGAGTCTGGAACCATTGAAACCAAACCGGATGTACTTCCACTTTCGATCGGCGATGGTGAATTGGCTGAAACCGCCAGTCATGTGATTTCCGTCCCAGAGGTATTCAAATATTGGTTGCAAGCCGGAAAGGTAGATGCCGGATTTTTGGGTGGAGCTCAGATTGACAAGTTTGGGAATATCAATTCTACGGTGATCGGAGATTATAACAATCCTAAAGTTCGCCTGCCCGGAGCCGGTGGTGCACCGGAAATTGCATCCAACGCCAAACAAACGCTGGTGGTGATGCGCCACTCCAAACGAGCCTTCGTGGATAAAGTAGATTTCATTACCTCGACCGGATACTTGAATGGCGGAAGTGAGAGAGAAGAACTCGGAATTAAGGGAGAAGGCCCGGCAGTCATCATCACCGATCTTGGAATCCTCAAACCCGATCCTGAAACCAAAGAATTCTATCTGGAAAGCATTCATCCTGACGTCACTGTAGATGAAGTGCGGGAAAACACCGGCTGGGAGCTGAAAATTGCGGAGGAGTTGGAAACTACTCCTGAACCTTCAGCAGAGTATCTGGGTATTTTGCGGGATTTGAATGAGCGTACTGCTTTGGCCCATTCTGGCTAGCACATATTTACGCTACGGCTCATAAAACGTAACCTTCATACCTTGTTGTCACCCTGAGCATATTAGTAGTTTAACTAAGGTATATAGTATTCTGCGAAGGGTCTCAAAAGCCTAAACTGTTCAGTTGTATAAACGTTTGAGATCCTTCGCGACCAACAAGTATTTCTACTAAAATTTTTGAAGCGCTCTGGATGACAAATTTAAAGCTTTTGCTCAAACACCCATGAATACGAACCTACTAACTTTAGAATATCCATGAATTTTACGTATCGCTCGTATCCCAATAAAATTATTTTTGGAACGCCTGTACTTGAGGCGCTTCAGCAAGAAACCGATAAGCCCACTAAATTTTTTGTGATCGGCAGTAGCCGATATAATGAGCTGATTGATGAAATCCGCCAGCACCCAAATATTGAAGTGGTCTATCACTTTGAGAACGTCATTCAACATGTACCGAAGGAGTCGGTGGATAAAGCAGTTGAAGCAATCACCAATTCCGGAGCAGATGTAATTCTAGTGATCGGCGGTGGCTCATCGGTTGGTTTAGCAAAAGGTATGGCTCTGAATCACCCTCTTCCTATCTGGTCGGTAACAACAACCTATTCGGGATCGGAAGTCACCAATATTTATGGCATTTCAACCGATGGAAAAAAAGACGTAGGCCGTGCTGATATAGTGATGCCGGCGAAAGTATTCTATGACCCTTCACTTTCACTTAGTTTGCCTTTGCACCTGGCATCTACCAGTGCAACCAATGCGCTCGCCCATTTAGTGGAAGCAATGTACAGTCCGGAGATCAACCCGATTACATATGAAGTTTCATTACTTGGAATGCGGCACCTGCTTAAAGGAATGAAGAGCTTGGCAAAAGAGCAGAAATTAACTGAAGAAACCAACGAGAACCTGCTTATGGGTGCATATCTGGCTGGGAAATCGCTGTGTGAGGTGACCATGGGACTTCATCACAAAACTGCGCACGTGTTGGGAGGAAACTTTGGGATGGAGCATTCCCGGGTTCACACTGTGATCTTATCTTACACACTTGCGCACCAATGGGAATTTTTATCAAGCTCGCTTCAGGCTGATCTTAAGGAAATTACCGGTTCAGAGTTCCCCCCGGCTGCTCTAAAGGAATTGATCGAAGATATGGGTGCAGCAACGGATCTGAAGAATATTGGTTTTAAAGAAGAAGATATTTCTGAAGCAGCCCAACAGATCTGCGCTATCAATTTTGAAAGTCCGGCTCCCATTACCCCGCCAAATATTGAGGAAATGCTGGAAAATGCTTTTAACGGGAAAATATGATCAACAAAAAAAGCTCAGCACCGGATGATGCTGAGCTTGATATCTTAAGGTCTTAGGGCGATTAGTTATCGCTACCAGAATTGTCTTCAGTTCCACCTTGCTCTTGCTGTCCCTGTGTTTGGGGGATAGCAGGTGCTGTTTGAGATGGTGACTCAATAGGAGCATTTACTCCGGGGGCACCTTCCTGCAAAATACTTCTGTCAGGTTGCCCACGATCGATCGCGAAGTTAGCCAATACACATAACACCAAAAATAGTGTTGCAAGCACTGACGTTGATTTTGAAAGCAGATCTGCTGTTCTGCGGGCACCAAGGCCACCGCCTCCGCCACCACCGATGGCTCCGGCACCACCCATTCCAGAAACTCCTCCTCCCTGTCCCGGTTGCAACAAAACAACCACGATCAACAGGAAGCAGATAACAGCAACAATTCCTACAATAATATTATATAACAGCATGTAATTAGTTTATTAACTTTTTGAAGGATGAAAAGATACCCATTTTTGCCTACTATCCCAAGCATACACGCCTCAAAAAATTCATTTCTACAGAATGGAAGATTTTATTAACAGCATTCAGGAAATCATAAGTAACTCTCCGAGCCTAACTGTTCAAATTGCAGAGACGGTGGGTATTATATTTGTGTTGTGGATGCTCCGACTTTTTGTCGTCAGAATTCTTCAGCGTAATGTAGAGAGTAAAAAGTCGGTCTATAAATGGAAAAAGAATACCACCTACATCATATTTACTATTGGTGCGCTCATTCTGGCTCAGGTATGGTTTTCTGCTCTTGGACAGTTAGGGACCTTTCTGGGATTACTTTCGGCCGGTATCGCTATTGCATTGAAAGATCCGGTGACAGATATGGCCGGATGGTTATTTTTGATCTGGAGAAAGCCATTTGATGTGGGAGATCGTATTCAGGTTGGCAATTCAAAAGGAGATGTGATCGACATCCGCGTATTCAAATTCACCATGCTCGAGATCGGCAACTGGGTAGATGCCGACCAAAGCACCGGGCGCGTCATTCATATCCCAAATCACAGAATATTTTCAGACGACATTGCCAACTATACCAGTGATTTTGAGTGGGTATGGAATGAAATGGGCGTTTTGGTCACCTTCGAAAGTGACTGGAAAAAAGCCAAGAAGATCCTTCAGGAAATTGCTGATGAAGTTTGCAAAGAGTTTGTGGAACAAGCCCGAAAAGAGGTTCAAAAAGCGGAAAAATCATACCTGATCCAATATCAGTATCTCACACCTATCGTGTACACAGGCGTAAAAGACAGCGGTATCAATCTCACCATTCGGTATCTCACAAATCCGCGAATGAGACGCAGTATTTCACAAAAACTATGGGAAACTATTTTAGAACGGTTTGAAGAACATAACAATATTGATTTTGCCTACCCTACCGTCCGCTATTACGACAACCCTACCGAAGGTAAACCCGGAACTATTCCCTCCGGGGATTAGAAATAGGAAATTTTAAATATTGAATTAGTTTCACCAAAGAAGCTTTCCATAATTCAACATTTATAATTTATCATTCAGAATTTCTAATCTTCATCCGGTCCGTCATAATTTCTGAGTTTAGGGATCGGCTGAATGAGCTCTTTGAAATTATTGGAGGGGTCATTCACCAATTCAGGCACTCTGAACACCGTCATATCCGGCAACAGGTGATTTCCGGAAAATCCATTTTTCACCATTTCCGGAGCTCCTTCGCTAAGCCATGGGCCGAAATCTTTTTCCTCAAGTATAGCCGGCATCCGGTCATCCAGGGGTTCAACCAAAGGATTCGCAGCCATCGTGAGCGCCGCAAAAGTATGAACGCTACGACCTTCCTTATTTTGAAACACATTACAGACGCCCGCCACTGCAGTCACATCCCGCGTTATCACTCGCAAATAAAACGGCAATGGATCTTCCACCGATTCCTTCCACTTATAAAAACCTGAGATCGGGATAATGCATGGAGATTGTTTGAGTAATTTCATCACGCTCTCATTCTCCGAAGCATCTTCATGTCTAATTCTCGTGCCTCCATCATCTTCACCTTCAAATTTCAACCCCCACACCGATTGCACAATACCCCGTCCTTCTTCTGTAGATATGATGATCGGCATAGTAGCTCCGGGAATCACATTGTAATTAGGCTCATACAGGATCTGTGAATCCGACTTCACCCCAAATGTACTTTCTACGTCCAGTTTGTCAGCCTCAAATACATATCGCTTCATGGTATCTCCTTTATTTGCTTTGGTTTACTTGTGATAACGTAAAATTCCGATTCTATTGTTCAATTATTATTAACCGGTATTCTTCTGAGGGACTTCTGACAAACTAAGAATTTTAGGCCCTGACTATTGGCACCTTTCCCGCACGCCCTAAAATTCACTACCTTCTACGCTCAACAGAACTTAACATGCTATGAAAAATTCATTTTATAATCCGGGTGAAAACCGAATTCCTGCCTTATTTCGGATCATCGGCTTCGTTTTTCTCTTCCTCTTTTTCACGGGAATTCCGACCCTAATCCCATTTCCACTGGCTGTATATATTACGCAGTCGCTTCTTGCACTGATCTTATTCTACGGTTTCTTCCGATATGTAGATAAAAGGCACTGGCAGTATTCAGGACTTATCATCAACAAAACATGGCTCAAAGAGTGTGCGGTAGGAATTATGATCGCTGCTGCAACCATGGGACTTATTTTCCTCACACAATGGCAAACCGGCACTCTTGAAATTACCGGCTACGGCTGGGAACGCTCTTTTGAACAAGGATGGCTGATGGCATTTGTATTCTTCTCTGTGCGCATGATATCGGTTGGATTCTACGAAGAACTCATGACCCGCGGTTACCTGATCCCCAACATCACAGAAGGATTTACGCTTGGAAAGATCACCCCGCAAAAAGCCACTATCATAGCTATTACGGTAAGCTCGGCATTATTCGGAATTATGCATGCCGGAAATCCCAATGCATCTGTCACTGCGGTAATAAATATCTTTTTGGCTGGGGTGATGTTAGCCGTACCCTTTGTACTTACCGGACGACTGGCGCTCTCCATCGGCATACATTTTTCATGGAATTTCTTTCAGGCTGGCATTTTTGGATTTCGGGTAAGCGGACTGGAGGTTCGGAGCTCACTGATACAGATTCAACAAGGCGGCTCCGATTGGTGGACGGGTGGAGCCTTTGGTCCGGAAGCAGGTGTGATCGGTATTTTGGGGATTCTACTCATCTTGGCGACTACACTTCTCTACCTAAAATGGAGCGGTAAAAAACTTGAGTTTTCGGATCAGTTTAAATCAACATTCCAGACTTTAAACGCGCCTCATTCATCTGAATAAGGTTAATTTTTACCTTCCGTGTTTCCTTCTCAGGGATGGAGTTTCATTATTCCCTGAGCTTGGTCTTCATTTTTTATATATTGGGAAGTCTTCTTAGTGAAGACGAGATCTTTGAAAATTGAACTATAACGCCAAAAATGAAAGAGGTGTAACCATTGTCTTTTGAAGAATTTGGCCTCAGCCCCGAATTGATGAGCGGGCTGGCCGACGTACGAATTAAAGAACCCACACCTCTCCAGAATGAAGTTATTCCACCGGCATTACAAGGCAAGCATTTACTTGTAAAACATGAAGCTGGTGATGATGGAGTATTTTTGATACCCGCATTGCAAAAACTGACGACTAACGGAGAGGTTTCTGGCACACGAGTTTTAATATTAACACCATCTGTTGAGCGAGTTAAAGAGTTAGATGAAACTGTTTGGGCTATGGGCTACCATGCTCAAATTAGCAGTGCAGCACTTTCCATGAAGGGAATTCGCACTGAACAAGAACAAGCGATGAAAGATGGCGCACCGGTTGTGATAGCTAATCCCGGCCGGCTGATTGAAATACTGGAAAACCATAAGCTAACGCTTCCTCACGTGGATCTTATCATCATTGATGAGGCTCACGGCATGGAGAACTATAACCTGGTGAGCCGGGTGAAGGACATCATGCAGAAAGTAGAGGGCGACCCGCAAGTGCTTATTTTTTCCAAGTCCAACAATAAAGCCGCACAACAACTGTCTTCTGACCTGTTAAAAAATCCGCAGGTTATCGGTTTTGATGATGACGCTGTTTCCGAAAGTAAAGAAGAAGCTAAGTCTGAGCCGGAAGCTAAAAAGGAAGAACCTGAAGCTGATACCAACGACCAAGCTGATGAAGAATTTGAGCTTGATCAGGAGGAAGTGAACCGTAAGCTGGCCGAGGCTAGTGTAAGCGTCGTGCTCAACCCGGAGGAAAAAGAAGAAGCAGAAGAGAAAAAAGCTGAACAGCAGGCCCCCGCAGATGAAGAAGAACCTGAACCGGTTCCTGAAGATCTGAAGCAAGCATATATTTACGTACCTCCTCGCGCTAAGATTTCCACTTTGCTCGCTCACCTTGAGAAAACACTAACGGATAAGATCGTTGTTTTTGCGGCCTCCAAGCGCACTACCGATCGTCTGTTTCGCATCATCCGCAAAAAGGGATGGGGTGTGGTGAGCATCAACAAAGGACTGAAGCAGGAATATTATGATGAGCGCTTCGGGAAGTTTACCTCCGGTGATATGAAGATCTTGCTGGTTGGCGGACTTTCGGCCACGGAAGTGGAGCTCGATGAAGTGAAGCAGGTCATCAACTACGACGTGCCGAACGAAGTGGAAGAATACAAGTATCGCGCCGAATTAGTTGGCCGCGGAAAAGCTGCCCGGATCGTGTCTCTGGTTTCCAAAATGGATAAAGATGACATTGATGAGATCGTGAAGAAAGTGGGTTATGCGCCTACCGAACTTCCACTGCCTGAAGAGGTAAAAGAGAAGAAAAGCCGTGGTAAAAATAACAATAAGAGCAATAAATCATCCGGCAAAAAGAAAAACAATAACAAGAAACGTGAGAAAAAACGTCGCCAGCCTAAAAAGGAAAAGCAGTCCAATGGACTTCCTCGTCCAACGTACGACGGTCTTTCCGGTGGAAAAGAAGGCGATGAAAATGGCAAACGTCCAACACCAAGCAGCTCAGATGGAGCCTTTGGGTGGATCAAAAAGCTGTTCAACTGATATCACAGATTTTGTGATTTACTGATTACACAGACTAAAAGGCGCATCGGTTGATGCGCCTTTTTTTTGTGGATTTAGTTTCAGTACTTAGTTATACATTATTATTTATCAATCTTGGGAATCACACATCTCCCTGTAAATGAACTAATTCACTCTCGGTCCCTCTTCTAAGGGAAATTCTAATTGATTGAACTCTCATCTAATTCCAAATTCATAGTTTTAACCTATCCTCGAAACTATAAAATCTCCCTTTGAAGAAAGACCAATTGAGAGCCTAGAGGAATGTTCAGGGATCTAAGAACACTTCAATGTTCGGTGTTCTTTATTGAATGTTCAATGTTCATTCACTACCATCCACTGCACCAATAAAAAAATGAGATTCTATGAGCAACGATTTCGCCGGAACCAAGCAAAAATGGAACGATCCCAAAACGCGTCGAAAAATTGGAGTAGGTGCGTTTATCGTCCTTATCATCGCGGGAGTGTATGCCGGGGTGAATGAAGTTTTCCCGGAGCAAGATGGTCATTATGGGTTTTGGTCGATAATGCCACCAGTTGTTGCCATTGTACTCGCTTTTTATACACGCGAAGTTGTTAGTTCATTATTCCTCGGAATTTGTTTGGGTGGTGTGATCTCCGGGCAACTCAATATTGTACAGGATTTCCTGATCCCTTCTGTTGGAACCGAAAGTTTTGCGCTTATCATCATTGTATACCTGTGGGCACTGGGTGGACTGATCGGTATCTGGACCCGAACGGGGGGAGCTGAGAAATTTGCCATTTGGGCCAGTGAGAAAATGGTGCGCGGACCTCAAACCGCTAAATTCTTCACCTGGATGATGGGACTCATTTTCCATCAGGGCGGAACCATTAGTACCGTTTTGACTGGTGCCACCGTTCGTCCCATTGCCGACAAGCATAACGTCTCGCACGAAGAATTGGCTTACATGGTCGACTCCACCGCCTCTCCCGCAGCAACACTCATTCCCTTCAACGTATGGCCTTTTTATGTAGGTGGTTTGGTGATCGGTACACTTCCTTTTTTAGAGACCACACAGCAAAGTATCTCCTTTTTCTTTTCTGCTTTGCCCTATAATTTCTATGCCATCTTTGCCATTCTTTTAACACTGCTTTTTGCCTGGGATAAATTCCCGTACGTACCCGGAAAGAAAATGAGAGCTGCCATCAAACGAGCTCGCTCAGGTAACGGCCTCGACCGTCCGGGAGCTTCTCCCATGGCAGCTGATGAACTCACCAAAAGCGCTGTTCCCAAAGACTATAACCCGGGATTAATCGATTTCTTTGGTCCCATTGGCACTCTTCTTGGTGTTGCCATTATTCCATACATAATCTCTCGATTTGTGCTGAATATGGGAGAAGATGCAATATTGCTCATTGCCGAAGCATTCATACTGGCCGTGCTAGTTGGGTTCGGAATCGCACTTGCCAAAGGAATGAAGCTGCAGGAAGTTATCGATGGTTTTATTGACGGCTGTAAAGGCGTAACCATTGGAGCCATCATTCTTGCTCTTGCCGTAACCCTGAAGGAAGTGGCCGATGCAGTCGGAACGGCTCCTTATGTGGTCGATCTGGTTGGCGATGTCATTCCCGCTTTCCTTCTTCCCGGATTACTGATGGTGCTGTGCATGCTGATCGCTTTCTCCACCGGAACTTCCTGGGGAACGTACGCCGTCGTATTTCCAGTAGCTATCCCATTAGCCTGGGCCGTGGTTCCAGATCCGTTCTTTATCACCCTTTGTTTTTCTGCGGTGATTGGTGGAGCCGTTTTTGGAGATCAGTGCTCGCCTATTTCTGATACTACCATTCTTTCTTCATTGGCAACGGGATGTGACCTCATGGATCACGTTCAAACCCAGTTTCCTTTAGCTATTTTAGCCGGAATACTGGCCGTGATATCTTATGCAGGAATGGTAATTTTCTTTGTTTGATAGAGAGTAGGTTGACGATCCTCCCTGAAAAATTAATAAATTAATTTTTCTGTCCCTCCGGAGGGACATAGGTTCTTGGGCTTTGGCAATCATGCTTGCGTAGGTAACGATTGTCTACTTTTGGCAAGAACTATCTCTCTTTGGGGAGAGACCGGATTTGGCTTTAGCTATAATCCAGAGAGAGAGAGAGAGAGAGGAATGATGCCTGATTCGAACCCGACATATAATTCAACCTGCGTATCTATTCACAAAATCATACCTTCAAACGCACTCTAAACTGTTTATTGAAAACCGATCACTAAATATGGCGAAAGAAAAGAACAAACTTCCAAAGCTCCCCAGGAAATCAAAAAAACAGAAAGAGCGGGCGCTGGAAATCCTCAATGAGCTCTACAAATACTACCCAAATCCGCATTGCGAGCTGAATCATCGAAACCCTTTTGAGCTGCTGATCGCTACTATTTTGAGTGCGCAGTGCACGGATGTCCGCGTCAACAAAACCACGCCGGATCTGTTTGAAACCTATCCAACTCCGGAAATGATGAAGGATGCCCCGCTGGAGGAACTTGAAGAGTTGGTGAGATCTACGGGATTCTATCGCAACAAGGCCAAATCGCTGAAGGAAACGTCCCGAATTTTGGTCGAAGAATTTGACGGGGAAGTCCCGCAAAATATGAAGGACTTGCTAAAGCTACGCGGAGCCGCCCGTAAAACCGCTAATGTGGTATTGGGGAATGCCTTCGGAATTAATGTTGGCGTAGTGGTAGATACGCACGTAAAACGGTTTTCCAATCGATTCGGTCTCACCAAGGAAAAGAAGAACACCAACAAAATAGAAAAGGACCTGATGGCGTTATTTCCCCGCGAAAGCTGGACGGACCTGTCACACCTGATGATCCATCACGGTCGTGGCCCCTGTAAAGCCCGGATCTCGGAAGCACCGGATCATCCCCTGTGCAAAAATTACGGGGTGAATTGTAAGTGCCAGAATATGCGCGAAGAGTAATTATAAATTTTAAATGTTGAATGAGCAGCCTGCCATTTAACATTCAACATTTAGCACTCAACATTTATGAAGGATAAACTATTTAACTCCTACACCGACCCCATCCCACCACTGCGGTTTGATGTACAGATCATTCCCATAAAACAGGATGGAGAGACCTATCTCTACTTTCAGGATCAATACGGATATGCTACCAGCGATTTTGCGATTCCTCAATCGGCCCGTTCTATAATTGGGTTGTTTGATGGACAGCGCAGCGTGGAGGACATTATGGAGTTTTCCGGCAATGGTGTCACCAAAGAACAGATCCTGGAATACGTTCAATTTCTGGATGAGAATGCGCTGCTGCATTCCCTTTATTTCAAAAAACATGCAGAACACACGGAACTGCAGTACGAGCAATCGGAAGTGCATAACTCCATTACGGCGGGACTTGCCTACCCCGATGATCCTGAGGAAATCACTCACTTTTTGAACGAAGCGTTTGAAAAGCTCCCGACTTCGGATCCGGTTCAAACTGCAAAAGCCTTGTATGCACCGCATATTGATATTCGGGTGGGGATGAACAGTTATGTAAAAGCTTTTTCGGCCCTCAAAGATCTTAAACCCAAACGTATGGTGATGCTGGCAACGTCTCACTATTCCGGCATGTATCCCGATATTTATGAAGAGCGGCCGTTTGTGATCGCTAACAAGGATTTTAAAATGGTGAATGGAACCGTGAAAGCGGATCATGATGGAATTCAAAAGATCCGCGAGCAGATCGGGGAAGATCTCGAACATTATGGCGTCACTTTTCAGGATCGGGCGCACCGGATCGAGCATAGTATTGAACAACATCTCATTTTCATCAATCACCTTTGGGAGCATGATTTTTCAATGATCCCGATCGTTGTGGGAAGCCTGGATGAATTGTTCTACAAAGCCGATGGATTTCAGGGACAACAGGTGGAAAATTTCAGCGGATTGCTGGCGGAATTATTTGGTGATGACGATGACACCTTCTTTTTGATCAGCGGAGATCTGGCCCACATCGGAAAGAAATTCGGCGACGAAAAACCGGCTAAAGAACTATTTGAGGACATCCGAAATTTTGATGAATCTTTTCTCGATCTCGGAGCCTCCGGTTCACCCCAAAAAATACTGGGGCTGATGAGTGAAAAATATGACCCTTATCGCATCTGCGGATATCCGCCGCTTTACTCATTCCTAAAAACTATCCCAGATCTGACGGGCGAAATTCTGACTTACGATATCTGGGATGAAAGCGAGCGGGAAAGTGGTGTTAGTTTTGGATCGATCTTGTATCGGTAATTTTTAAAGGTGAAGATAAACCTTTGATAACATCTTTCGGCCGGAGATAAAGGCAGGATCCGGAACGGAACATTCGGAATGAGCTTAACGATCTTAAATCATCCCAAGCTTCTCATATCTTTGATTCTTATTATAGGCATCTCCTTTAACCAAATTCGGGCCCTTGAAAAAAATAGAATTCCCACATCCGTTTGCCATTTTGCTCATCTTTATTGCGCTGGCTGCAGTGCTGACTCACATCATTCCATCCGGCTCTTACGACCGAACCCTGGATGAGGAAACGGGACGGGAAGTGGTAGTGAGTAACAGCTACAAACAGGTGGAAGCCGAACCGATTGGCGTTTTTGATGCTGTGATCAAAGTTCCGGAAGGCATTGTGTTCGGCGCCGACATCGTGATCCTGATCCTCATTGTGGGCGGGGCTTTTGTGGTGGTTGATAAAACCGGGGCCTTTAACGACGGACTTGCTGCACTCATTCAACGGTTTCAGCATACACAAGCACGGGTTATGATTTTGGTGGGGATCGTATTTGCCACGGCCGGAGCACTCAACAATACCTATGAAGAAATTATCGCCATGATTCCTTTCCTGATGGTGATGACCGATCGGCTCGGATACACCAAGATCTCTGCTATAGCCATCAGCGCCGGGTCTGCAACTATTGGAGCCGCTTTCAGTCCCATCAATCCATTCGGAGTTTTGTTGGCTCAGAAGATCTCTGATGTCGCACCATTTTCAGGCACCTTCTTTCGCATTGTCATATTGCTGATCGTTCTTACCTTCTGGATCTGGTGGGTACTTCGAGTTGGGAAAGACTCCGAGGCCAAACCGATCAAACCGGCAGCAAGATCAAAACTTCCGCCCCGTTCTGCCATTATTCTGATTCTGGTGCTGCTCACCTTTGCCATCATGGTGTACGGAATTTTAGCTTGGGACTGGGATTACAACCAGATGTCGGCCATATTCTTGGTGCTTGGTTTGGTGGCTGGATTGATAGGGCAGCTTGGCGTCAACGGTACTTCGAAAGCATACGCACTGGGCTTTCAGGAATTGGCATTTGCGGCCATCGTGGTCGGACTTGCCCGCAGTATTTACCTGATCCTGGATCAAGGGATGATCATCGACACCATTGTATATGGACTTTTCAATCCGCTTCAAGATCTGCCAACTGCACTTTCTGCTTTTGGGATGACGATCTCCCACGCCCTTATTCATATTCCCATTCCAAGCAACTCAGGTCAGGCCGTTCTCACCATGCCGTTACTTACGCCACTTGCTGATCTCATCGGGATGTCGCGACAAGTGATGATCCTTTGCTATCAATACGGTGGCATTATCATGGATATGATCACTCCAACCAACGGCGCCCTACTCGCTATGTTAACTGCCGGTGGAATTTCCTACAAGGAATGGATCATGTACTGCTGGAAACCGTTTTTGATCATCATGGCCATTTCACTCTCAGCTATTATGACGGCTATTTTGATCGGGTTGTGAGAATTTTAAATTCAAAATTTTAAATTTAAAATTACTCCTTGATCTCCATTCGCTCAGCGAAGTAATCACAAAAATCCCGCATGTCGCCGGCAATGCGTTCGTCATCGATGGAGGTTTGGAGGGTGTCGGCCATGGTCACTAACGTTTGGTGGAAGAAGATCTTCATTTCGTCCACGGTCATGTCGCGGGTCCACAGGTCGAGTTTGAGGGTGTCTTTGTTGTGGGAATCCCAGAAAGAAAGCAGCATAGCCCGACAGTTTACGGCATCCACATTGGGCATGTCATCGGCTTTGAACGCGATGTTATCCGCTACATTCTTTTCATCTAAATCTACAGTAATCTTGATCTCTTTTTTCGGCATGAATTTCGTTCTTTTTGAATTTCCTCAAAACTAAGGGTTTTTGGGGTGAATTCATTTTATAAGGCTACGAATTTTTATCCACTTATAATTTTTAAGTGAAGCCCTGAAGGACTTCGTTTGTGTACTGAAAAATATTTGATCTCAAAAAACACTGTCACCAAAATCCGTTTTTAGTCAAGTACGCAAGCGAAGGGATTTACCCCTTCATACAAATTTTAGTGTTTTAGATTTTTCGTAGTAAACCCACCGATTAATTTCATACCGCACCCAATTAATCCATATTTTTAGCCCTTCACTTTTCATTCAGACATTCATCAAACATTGTTAGCACTCGAAAATATTACGTTGCATTTGGGCGACCGCGAACTCCTTGACGGCGTCAGCACTTTCATCAATCCCGGTGAGCGAATTGGACTTGTTGGTCCTAACGGAGCAGGAAAATCTACCCTGCTTAAGATCATCATGGGCATTCAGGAAAAGGATGATGGCACCATCTCACTGGCTAATGAAGAAACATTAGGCTATCTCCCTCAGGATGGCGTTGATCCGGATTTTACCCTCACCGTTCTGGAAGAAGTAGAAACGGCTTTTGCTGACCTATTTGAGCTTGAGATGAAAGTGAAGAGTATTCAGGAAAAGCTTTCACAGGTAGATCATGAAAGTAAAGAATACGAAAAACTGATGGAACAATATGGAGTTCTGCAGACGGAACTAGAGGCCTCCGGTTTGTATGAATTGCGCTCGCAGGTGGAAAAAATACTCATGGGACTCGGTTTCACCGAAGAAGATTTTCACCGAAATACGTCCGAATTCAGCGGTGGCTGGCTGATGCGTATTGCCCTCGCCAAGCTGTTGCTACGCCGTCCTACATATCTGCTTTTGGATGAGCCAACCAACCACCTTGATATCGAATCGTTGCAGTGGATGGAGAATTTTCTCAACAGCTATGAAGGAGCCGTGGTTGTGGTTTCGCACGATAAGGCTTTTCTCGATACCATCACCAACCGAACGCTGGCATTGCGACAGGGGAAAATTTCTGACTACGCCGGCAACTATTCCTTCTACGAAAAAAAGTGGGCAGAGGAACGGGAGCTATTACTAAACGCTAAAAAGAATCAGGAAAAAGAGATCAAGCAGACGCAGGAATTTATTGATCGGTTTCGGTATAAAGCGTCGAAGGCCAGTCAGGTGCAAAGTCGCATCAAGCAGCTTGAGAAGCTGGAGGAAATTGAAATTGAGGAGGAACAGGACAACGTTTCGTTTCGTTTTCCGGAACCGGGACGCAGCGGACAGGTGGTGATGAAGCTGGAAGACCTCCACAAAAGCTACGATGAGAACACGGTGTTTGAGGGCATCGATTATGAAATTGAGCGGGGTGATAAAATTGCGGTCGTGGGACCTAACGGCGCTGGTAAGTCAACGTTGATCCGGATCATAGCCGGGAATGAATCATTCCAGAAAGGAGATCGCGTTGTTGGGCATAACGTGACGGTGAATTACTTCGCGCAGCATCAAGCCGATGAACTCGATCCCAATCGAGATGCTCTCGAAACCATGCACGATGCCGGTTCTGGGGAAAAGGAAAGTAGGCTAAGAACCATTTTAGGCTGTTTTCTTTTTCAGGGCGATGATGTGTTCAAGAAAGTGAAAGTACTTTCAGGTGGTGAAAAAAGTCGGCTGGCGCTTGCCAAGATGCTCCTTTCTCCTGCAAATCTCCTCATTTTTGATGAGCCTACCAATCACCTTGATATGAGCAGCAAGAACATCCTTCAGCAAGCCATTCAGCAATATGAGGGAACATGTTTGATCGTATCTCACGACCGGGATTTCCTGGATCCCATCGTGAATAAAGTCTTGGACGTACAGCCGGGATATATCAAAACCTACCTGGGGAATGTGTCTTATTATTTGGCTCGAAAAAAGGAAGAAGAGGCTGCGGCCGAAGCGGCGGAAGAATCCGTTCAACAACAGGAGCAGGAAACCAATCAGCTTTCCCGTAAGGAACAGCGACGTATTGAGGCAGAACGGCGAAATGCACGAAACCGCCAAACCAAGCCGATCCGGGAAAAAATTGAGAAAGTGGAAAAGGAGATCGAGGAACTGGAATCCCGCAAAAAAGAGATCGAAGAAGCCATGGCTCAGCCCGATTTCTACGACGATGAGGAGAAAGTGAAAAAATTCTCATTAGAATATGATCAACTCAAAGCCGACCTTACAGACCGATACTCGCAATGGGAAGAGTACCAGCAGCGCCTGGAGGTTATCGAGGAAGAATTTAGCAGTGAGCAGTGAGCAGTGAGCAGTGAGCAGTGAGCAGTGAGCAGTGAGCAAAAACATGATTATGAGATACTTTACATACAAGCTTTTTTTAGGATTAATTTTATTTGGGTTAGGATGTTCTTCGTCAGAGAATGTGGTTTCTGAATCGTCTGTTACTCAGGAAACCGAAAGAGTAGATGAGCCTGAAGTTTCTAAGCTGATTTCGTTGAATATCAATGAAGCTGTTTATTTTGAATTTGAGAAATCAGACTCCACCTGGGACGGAACGCTTACCACGCATGCATTGAATGAAGAAGGTGAAAAAATTGTAGACCGGGAATTTGTTGCAGCACAGGACAGCTCCTGGAATGATTTCAATGCGTTTGTAGAATTCCTGAAGATCATGAACCTGCCTCCCCAAAATAAGATCGAAGGCTGGGTGCCCGATTCAAGCACACTGCCCCGGCGAGTGTACAGCTTCGAAGTTTTTGATGGCGATACCACCCGCTCCTTTTCATATCAGGATCCGATCAACGGAATTCGCGATTACTGGCAAGCACAAAACGTGCTGACTTTTGTCACCTTCATTCAGAATGATCTGCGGTGGGTTGAGAAAGAGAGCATTGAATAATGAACATTCAACATTGAAAGTTGAAGTTTATTCCTCGCCAATGCTTTGCTCTATACCTTAGCACTTATCAGCACAAACACTCGTTCCTACGCTCTGCGTTGGAACGTAAAGCTACTTCGCGAAGATCTGGCTCTTATCACCAAACGCCTTGAATTCCAGCGCATTTCCTGATGGATCTAAAAAGAACATCGTGGCCTGTTCCCCCGGCTCGCCTTTAAAACGAATATACGGCTCTATCACAAATTCGATACCTTCATCTTCCAGTTTTTGGGCGAGGGATTTCCATTCGTCCATTTCCAGGATCACCCCAAAATGCCGCACCGGTACGCCTTTTCCATCTACGGCATTCATAGCAGATTCTTTGGCTTCCTCTGGACTTAAATGCGCCACTACCTGATGTCCCCACATATTGAAATCGATCCAGGAATCGGAGCTTCGGCCGGTTTCACAGCCTAAAAGATCGTGGTAAAACTTGTAGGATTCGTCAAGATCTCGAACCGGAAATGCAAGGTGGAATGGATTGACATTACTCATAATGATGAATTTGGGTTGGTTTAAATTTCATTGAAAAGTAATAGATATGAGATTTAGAAACCATGCTTTTGTGTTGCAGTGCTGAGGTGTTACAGTGTTAAGGTCGCTTGCTTCAGCACATTAATACTGACTATAAAATCCTTGTTCGAGTATCTAAAACTTTTTGTATCCTTGAGCAGCCAATCCGGCGGAATAAATTCAGACCAAAACCAAAGATCCAGTGGGCGAATCCATTGACGCGCTACAACTAAACCTTGATAGCGGCGGACTTCATATCATGAATGTCTCGCTGGCCATCATTATGTTTGGGGTTGCCCTGGAGCTTACTGTAGAGGATTTCAAAAAAGTAGCCAAGAATCCCAAAGGGACTTTGATCGGCCTGGCATCGCAATTTTTCTTATTGCCGGCACTTACTTTTTTACTGGTGATCTTGATGGAGCCACATCCCAGCTTTGCTTTAGGAATGATGATGGTTGCTGCTTGTCCCGGCGGCAATATTTCGAACTTTTTTTCACTTCTGGCACGGGGAAATGCAGCCCTTTCGGTTAGTATGACTGCTTTTGCTACCTTTTTATCTATTTTTATGACGCCCTTCAACTTTGCATTCTGGGCAAGTTTGTACGGACCAACCAACGCCATCCTCACTGAAATCCATCTCGACCTCTTTGAAGTCTTCCGAATTATCGTTCTCATTCTCGGAATTCCGCTTATCCTGGGAATGACCCTCCGCTACCTGAAAGACGAACTTTCGCAGATCATTTCACCTTACATAAAAAACTTCGGGATCATCTTTTTTGCAGGCTTTGTGATCGTAGCATTCAGCATGAACTTCGAAAACTTCATAGATTATGTGCACCTTGTCATCCTCCTGGTTTTTGTACACAATGCCATTGCTCTTGGCAGCGGCTATGGTCTTGGCTATCTCTTTGGCCTTCCCCGAAAAGACCGAAAATCCATCGCTATTGAAACCGGTATTCAGAATTCGGGTTTGGGATTATTGCTGATTTTCAATTTCTTTGACGGCCTCGGAGGCATGGCTTTAGTAGCAGCCTGGTGGGGCATCTGGCATATTGTAGCCGGACTCAGCATCGGCTGGTATTGGTCAGTAGGAAAATCAACTTTACACCGCGTGTTCAGTAATGCGTAAAAATCATCTTTGGTATCAAATGTTCCGGTTTCCCATTGTTAAAACCGGACTGAATTTTTTTTACAGGAGGATCAGGATCACGGGCAGGGAAAAGATCCCCAAAAATAAGCCCATCCTGTTTGTTCCCAACCACCAGAATTCTTTCATGGATGCCCTGCATGTAGTTACTACTGTGCGGCCTTTCATCTACTTTTTGACGCGTGCAGAAGCTTTCAACCCAAAACCCCTGGATTGGTTTCTCCGGTCGCTCAACATGCTCCCCGTTTACCGGGTTAGGGATGGATTCAGCTCCGTTCAAAAAAATAATGCGATCTTTGAGGAATGCATCCGCTACATGCACCGCAACGATGCCATCATGATCTTCGCGGAAGCCAATCATAATCTTAAAAAGCGCATCCGTCCTCTGAGTAAAGGATTTACACGGGTCGCTTTTGGCGGAGAGGAGGCCTCAGACTGGGAACTTGATATCCAGATCGTGCCGGTTGGCATCAATTATACAGCCCATCGCGAAGCACAAAATACAGTGCATGTGGTTTATGGAGATCCTATTCCTGTGAACCATTACAAATCCGAATTTAAAGAAGATGAGAATGCAGCAGCTCAAACCATGAAAGCGGATGTTTCTGAAGCAATGAAGAAACTCGTATTTCATGTGGAGGATCTTGAAGAATATCCGGTACAGGAAATTTTATGGAACGACCTGGAGCCGGAAGAGGCCATTCTTACCGATCCAAATGTTGTAAACCCTCGCATCCAAAAAGCCTCGGAATACATCACCCCGAAATTGACAGAACAAGCAAAGGAAGCAAAAAAACTGGCCGACAAGCATGACATCCCGCTCCGGGATTTTGCCATTTCAGATGGACTTTCTTTCCGGGAGTTCCTCTTATTTCCGGTCTACATGTTTTCCTACTTCAATAACCTGATCCCGTATCAGCCGGTTAAATATCTCACAACCAAAGTCATCAAAGATCATGCTTTTGATGCTTCCATAAAGTTTTTGACCGGGCTTTTCATACTCCCCATCTTTTATACCTTGATAAGTCTGATCCTGTATTTTACCGGCGTTGACAGTTCATGGATATGGGGATATGCAATCTTAAGTGTGCTAAGTGCTCCTTTATTTACCCGAGGTAAAACGTTATTTGCGGGGGATAAGATTCGTCAATTACAACGCTCCCACCCGGAAGAATTCAACAAAATTCTAAAAATACTGGACTCCTTTCAGGCACTTCGTGATAAGATTTTAACTGAATGAAGCACATCTGTTTAGTGTTGTAAGATTGAATTTAAAACTAAACCAAATTTATGAAGACCTATATATCATTATTCGTCATCCTTTTTGCATTTGCCGGATGCGCTCAAACCGTAGAAGAAGAAATTGTAGAAACAGAATTTGAACACGATGAACTCGTTGCCACGGTAATGGCTGTTGGTGATAGTGAAGTTTCCGGCTCCGTTACTTTTACCGAAGATGAAAACGGAGTAGCCATTCAGGGAAGCTTTTCCGGACTAGAACCCGGTAATCATGGTTTTCATATTCACAAATTTGGCGATTGCCGTGCTGATGACGGAACCAGTGCAGGCGGACATTTTAATCCTGCTGAGAACCAACACGGAGCTCCTTCCGATGACGTTCGACACATGGGCGACCTTGGAAATATCGAGGCCGGTGAAGATGGTGAAGCCACCGTTGATTATGTAGATGGAACTGTGAGCCTTCAACAAATTCTTGGACGCGGTATCATCATTCACGCAGGAGAAGATGACCTGACCTCACAACCCACCGGAGCAGCCGGAAGCCGTGTTGCCTGTGGTGTGATCGGGATCGCACAGAAGTAACTTTTTTTAAGGCACAGCCTCGGTTCACTTTTCTCCTGAAGGCATAGCCTTCGGAGATCTTTGGGTCAAAATATTTACAGAGTTGTCATCCCTAGTGCCTTGTAAATCGCAAGAGTTTGGGAGTTTGAACACGAGGGATATCAAGTTATAATACCGATCATTTATCTACACTTTGAGATCCTACTTTGATTACTTCGTCCAAATTCTACCGGCTCGGAAAAGCTCTCTTTTGGTTTTAAAAGTGAGTATTTTTCGAGCTGTTGTTTTATCTGAACATTTCACCAGAAACCAACCCAGCTTTTGGCACGCAAAAAATTCGATATCCCCAAAATGTACCAGTCTCCCATTATCCGAAAGGTGAAGGAGGCCACCAAGATCATCGATCCCATGAAAAAAGATCTTGAACCTTCGGTGTTAGATTTTGGTCCGGTACAGTTTCATATCCCACGCTTTTTTGGCTTTTGTTACGGAGTCGAAAATGCCATCGATATTGCGTACCGAACCGTAGCAGAAAATCCGGATAAAGACATCTATCTGCTCAGTGAAATGATCCACAATCCCACCGTGAATGAAGATCTTCAACAGCGTGGGGTGAAGTTTTTGTTTGATACGGATGGGACCGAACGGATTCCTATTTCTTCCCTCAGTTCAGATGACGTCGTGATCGTCCCCGCCTTTGGAACTACACTGGAAATTCAGGGGCAGCTTAAAGAAGTTGGCATCGATCCTTATCAGTATAATACAACCTGCCCGTTTGTGGAGAAAGTTTGGAAACGCGGGAAGCAACTGGGTAAAAAAGATTACAGCCTGGTGGTTCATGGAAAACATCAGCATGAAGAAACCCGGGCTACTTTTTCTCATAGCGCCGATCATTCGGAAGTAGTGGTGGTTTTGAATCCCGAGGAAGCACAGATACTTGCAGATATCATGACAGAAGACCGACCACTGTCAGATTTTGAAAAATATTTCGGACATAAATCCACCAAGGATTTCAACCCACTTGAAGATATGGAACGGTTTGGGGTGATCAACCAAACCACCATGCTGGCTACCGAAACCCAGGAAGTGATGGAAATTCTGAGGGATGCCGCCATTCAACGATTTGGGGAAGCCAATATCCTCGATCACTTTGCAGACACTTCAGACACCTTGTGTTATGCCACCAACGAAAATCAGTCGGCTACGCTGGCTTTAGCCGAAACTGATGCCGATCTTGCCATTGTAGTTGGCGGTTATAATTCCTCCAATACTATGCACCTGGTGGAGATCCTGGAGCATCATTTCCCAACCTTTCATGTACGGGATAAATCGGAGCTTGGCCCGGAAAAGATCCATCATTTTGATCAGTGGGATAAGGAAATGAAGGAAACCATGAACTGGCTTCCAAGTGAGAAAAAACCTCTCAGAATCGCGCTTACATCCGGAGCTTCCTGCCCAGATATTTTGGTAGATGAAGTGTTGCTTCAGGTACTTGACTATTTTGATGAAACTAAAAAAGTGGATGAAGTCATCGCTCCTTTTGAAGAGAAATTAGAGACAGAAACTGTTAAATGATCTAAAGGTATAGAACCTGCGAGGTCTATAGGTCCTCGCAGCGTTTGGGCCATAACGCTCGCAGGTCTAAGGACGCTAAGAGGTTGCTCTAATGACTACATCCGTTTAACTTGAATTTCCAATCGCCATTAACAATTCACCAAGCTAAAGCCATGTGGTTTCAGAAAGAAATTAAGCTCTCCCCAAAATCTCGCGGATATCATATTATCACCCGTGAAATCTTAGAAGAAATTCCCGAGATCAAAGAGATACAAACGGGACTCGCACACATCTTCATTCAACATACGAGTGCCGCACTTACCATCAATGAGAATGCAGACCCTTCGGTACGCCGGGATTTTGAGACTCATTTCAACAGAGCTGTTCCCGAGGACACTTCGCTTTATGAACACACCCTGGAAGGTACTGATGACATGACCTCACACATCAAAAGTTCGCTGCTCGGTTCATCCGTTACTATTCCAATTACAAACGGACAATTCAATCTTGGAACCTGGCAAGGTGTGTATTTATGTGAGCACCGGAATCACGGCGGTTCTCGAAAACTGGTAGTTACCCTTCAGGGTGAATGACCTATTTCCTATGCTTTGCTTTTACCCCAACAGATACTGAATCAAACTCCCTTTCTGATTCTCAGTAGCCGGTCAATTGGGCTTCGCTGATTGGGATTCACAAGATGATCATGGTGTTTGTTGGAATATTTCACATCCTCAGTTGAGAAAAATGCCTCCGGATCGATCTCCTTCACAATAGCAAAAACCTTGTTCAGTTTCTTTCTTTTCATTACGGTAAAGATCACTTTTACGTCGTTGTAACCTCCTTTGGCATCAATACTTGTAACAGCTACACCGGCTTCCTTAAGCGCTTCTATCAATTCACGTGATTTCTGCAGCGTTATGATCCGCACTAAAACAGTTCCAACTTTCATCATGTCTTCAATGTACAACCCAATGAAAGTCCCGGCTGAAAAACCGGCCGCATAAGCCACATAGTTCATCCAGTGATCCAGATTAGTGAGCAGCTGAGCAACTACGATCACCCAGATCAACACTTCAAAAAACCCTAAAATTGCCGATTCGATCTTATATCCCCGCGAAACCATTGTGATGCGCAAAGTACCCAGCGATACATCTGCAATACGCGAAACAAAGATTATAAGAGGCATTAAAAAAGCGGAGAGTTCAAACATAGGATCATTTATTAAAGTGAATTCCAAAGATAGGAAGAATGTGAATTCTCCCTAAAAGGAATCTTTTATTTTTTCCTGAACCCTCTCTAACGGCTACCTTTTTTAAGGTGAATTTATCCCAAATATTTCTTGATAGTGGAACCCAAAGAGCCTTATCTTTAAAGCCTTGGGCAAGTTCTATACAGCCAGCTCCCTTTGAACTCCGTCAGGGCGGGAACGCAGCAGCGGTAATCTGGTCGTAGCGGCGTGATATAGGTCGCTTGCCCAATTTTTTTTATTTATCTCATTTCATAAAAAAAGCCCTCCGGCTGAACCGAAGGGCTTCGTTATTTCTGAGAATCAATTCTTTTCTTACTCAGTTGTAATTGGCACAGCCACTTTGGTAGTTCCCCAGTGTAAATTCAGGTGCGCTTTGGTTTCAGAAAGCGTATCAAAGTTGATGCCGAACCATTCCATCATTGGTGCCTCGTTATCAACAGCGGCGGCAGGTACGCGCACAACATCTGCTTCCTCATCATATCCATACGCACCCCATGCAGGACTTCCATCTTCCCGAGAGAGCTGGTCATTCAAAATGATGGTCCAGCTATCTTTTCCGGGAATCGTGAATAGTGTATACGTTCCGGCTTCAACGGTTTCTCCGCCAAAATTCACATCACCGGAAAAAGTAATGGTTGTAGATTCGTTAGCACCGGTTCTCCACACCTGATTGATAGGAGCCAAAGTTGAACCTTCACCAAAATAGCTTCGGTCTTTGATTCCGGGCCGGCCATAAGTAACCGTCACTTCTGTAGTTCCGATCGTTTGACTCACAGTAGCATTTGGGCTTACCCGGGCTTCATTATTACCCCGTTCTTGCGCAGTAGCTGATTGTGAACCAAACAGTAAGGCTAATAACAATACAAACGATAATTGCAGTAGTTTCTTCATAGGTAAATTGATTTAATTGAGGTTGTTTATTCTGTAAAAAGGGATTCATCTATACCCGGCAATATCTTCAGGGCATTTTTATAGTACACTTTTCGTAACACTTCATCGGGCAGATCCAATCCATACATTTGCCAAAAAGCGTGGCGGCGGCGAAAATAGTCGAAATACTCATCATCACTTTCCAATACCCTAAAATAGGTGTGATATTCATGGGGCCTGTAGGTATCCTTCCCAAACAAAATGCGGTCCTGATATTTGATAAAGAATTCTTTGGCAAATCTGGGTTGGCGGCCAAGTTCAGCAATTATTGCGGCGGTTTCTGTATACACATTTGGGAATTCATCGAGATGTTCGCCAAGTCGCGCAAGGTCATTCGCCATCCAGCCAAAGTGCGCGTTGATGAATGTAGTTTCGGGATGCTTGCGGAATACATTCCACTGCTCCTGCATCACCACTTCCCAGCTTGGGTAGCGTGTTGAATCGCCCCGATGGCGATCCGGGAAGTTTTTCATTTCCAGCCAGCGTTCGTTGTGCTCATCAATGGGCTCCCAGAATACGGCGGGCTCTCCCGTGTGAATGAGGACCGGCATCCCCAACTCTCCTGCTTTTGCCCAAATAGGATCAATGCGAGGGTCATCGGTTTGAACGCGATTTCCTTCTGAATCCAAAACAGTCAGTCCCAAATTCTTATAAATTTTCACTCCTTGGGCTCCATTCTCATGATCTTCCTCAAGCTGAGCAACGGCATTCTCGGTCCAATCCGGCTCATCAATGCCGTCAAAATCGATATTGGCAAAAACTATGAAACGCCCGGGTGCTTGTTCTTTGGCAGCATCCACCATCGCTTTCAATGTTTCACCGGAACGTCCGCTCAGGTTCACCAGCACTTTCATGTTCAGGCTGTCCATTTCGCGGGCTGTTTCTTCCAGATCCATGGATGACATACGCCAGAGGTGACTGTGAATATCAACGAAGGGATATTTTGCACTCGTAATTTCTTCCCCCGGAACAACCAATGTAGACTCAGGATCATATTCTTCGAATGTCATTGAGGTATCGACCTGGTGCTGGGCCAAAGAAAGAGTACTAATTAAAGGCAGCAGTAATATTAGTAGATATTTTTTCATTCCGTACTTAGTTAGAGCAAAAATTTCAGGATCCCATAATACACGTAGTAACGATATAAAAAAAGCCTCTTGTTTACTCTTAAAGCTTATGCGCCAAGCTGTAGATGCTTAAAATTGGAAGTTACACTTTTAATTTAAAGCAATTAATCGTACTCAAAGTCTTAAAGTCCATTATTAAGAAAATCTTTATGTTAAAGGTCAAAATTTTGGGTTTCTATAAAATAAAATTAGAATGAAAAAGCCCTCCCTAATAATTTTCATTGCTTTAAGTAGCTTTTTTTCTGGGTGTGAAAACGCATTTGAACCTCTCGAAAAGTCGGATAAATATGTTTTCTCTATGAATGGTTACCTCGATGTACACGCTGATACTCAGTGGATCCGAGTGATGCCAATTGGCGAAACTCTTCTTCCGCAAGACTCCACAGTCAATTCAAATCAGGTGCGCTTAACTAGGGAAGCCACAGGGGAATCGGCAGTTCTAAATGATTCCCTTTTTAAGTTTAGCGGCGATACTTATGTCTGGAATTACTGGTCACCAGATCCTGTCATTGCTAATGAAGAGTATAGAATTACTGCCACAGATTCGGTAGGAAAACAAAGTTCAGTGGTTGTAAGAATGGTATCTAATCTTATGGTACCTGAGATTGAATACGATCAGGACTTTGAAGAAATTTCAGTTTCAGGAGTAGTTCAAGATTCTATAATAGCTCTAGAAACCAGGTATCTTGTACAAGCCCTTGTGGAAGTAGGGTGTACTCCCGAGAGAGAAATCAGTTTCTCTCATCTTGATAATGTTACAGCAAGTCCAAGCGGAAATTATAGTTTTACGTCAATAAATAGAGAAGCAATAGCGAGAAAATTAGATGTCGAGGCTTTTAGTTTTCAAGTCAACCAAAGAAAACTCGTTCTGATAACGGCTAGTGAGGATTGGCCCGACTATACTAATTTAGACAAAATCGAAGCCAATCTACCGAGCGTAAATTCTAATGTAAAGAACGGAACCGGGTTTGTGGGTGGCATAGCAAAAAAAGAGATTATAATAACAGACCGGCAACCTCCCTGCTAACATGCATCTGTCAGTCTCATCAAGGTTTTAACATTCCAGGCCTTAAAACTTGGGATCATCTTTCAATAAGTAATCAAATTCTTTTTTGAATTTTGCGACTTTGGGGGCAATCACTATAGAGCAGTATCCGGCATTCTGATTGTTTTCAAAATAGTCTTGGTGATAATTCTCTGCGACGTAATAATTCTCAAGCGGCTGAATTTTGGTAACGATCGGATCTTCCCACAAATCAGATTCATCTGTTTTTTTGAGCGAGTTCTCGGCAATTTCTTTCTGCTCTTCGTTATGATAGAAAATCACAGAGCGGTATTGCGGCCCCACATCATTTCCCTGTCGGTTCAGTGTAGTTGGGTTGTGCGTATGCCACAGTACTTCCAATAGTTCCTCGTAGGTAATCACTTCCGGATCAAAATGAATCCGGGCTACCTCAGCATGTCCTGTCTTCCCAGTAGTTACTTCCTTGTACGAAGGATTTTCTACATGTCCACCTGAATAACCGGCTTCCACATGTTCCACGCCTTCTACCAATTCATAAATAGCTTCCACACACCAGAAACATCCGGCACCAAAAGTTGCTTTTTCCAAATTCTTCTCCGTTTGTTGTGCTAATAAATTAAATGATCCCAGACTCACTATGAGTCCTAATATCGATAATATTTTTATCATAATATTGTGCTTTTGATTTTGTAGTTCAACAATGTTGATGCTGGATTTCGTTTCTTTTCGAAACACTTTATCAGCATTTATTACCTTCCACCGTTACACCCCGATAACCTCAATTTTGATCTATGAAAGCAAAAAACGTACTACTCTTTATGATGCTTCCACTTGTTACTACGTGTACTTCCAAACAACGGATTGGTGAGATGAATTATGGTGGTTTGATCGAATCGCCCAATAAGAAATCTGCTTTAACCATTGAAGTGGAAGAAGGGAAACCGATGTATCACTTTAGTTATGATGGCAAGGTCCTGATCGCGCCCTCCAGGCTTGGGATGATCTTTAATGATGTGGACCTGAGCGAAGGCCTGACCCTCGATCTCATCAAAACCTCGGAAACGGATACCACCTGGACGCAGCCGTGGGGAGAACAAAAAGATATTCGCAATAATTATTCCGAGATCAAGCTTTTCTTCACCAAAAACGGTTCTTCTGAGAAGATGAATATAATTTTCCGCGTATTTGATGACGGACTTGGATTCCGTTATGAGTGGCCCAGGCAAAAGAACCTGCAGAATTTTGTGATAACGGATGAAGTCACTGAATTCAATATGGTTGACGATCATACTTCCTGGTGGATCGGAGCCTATCAAATGAATCGATATGAGCACCTTTTCAATAAAAGTCGTATTTCTGAGATCGATACAGCTCACACGCCCTTCACTATGAAAACGGATGAGGGACTTCACCTTTCTATTCACGAGGCTGCCCTTACTGATTTTGCAAGCATGACCATTGCCAACAATGGAAATAATTCACTGGAAGCTGATCTCGTACCCTGGAAAAACGGAGATAAAGTTCGTGCCTCGGCTCCGCACAGATCACCATGGAGAACCATTTCCATTGGGGAAACAGCCGGAGACCTTATGACAAACTATCTGGTCTTGAATCTCAATGAGCCGAGTAAAATTAAAGATCCATCCTGGATCAAGACCGGAAAGTACACCGGAATTTGGTGGGACATGCACTTAGGAACTAAAACCTGGGGTTCGGGAGAAGACCACGGCGCCACTACTGAGTACACCAAAGAGCTGATGGACTTTACCGCAAAGCATGGATTCTACGGAGTATTGGTTGAAGGATGGAATACCGGATGGGACGGAGACTGGGCCGCCAACTCAGATATCTTCAGTTTTACTGAATCCTACCCTGATTTCGACATCGAAGAAGTAGCCCGATACGGAGATTCTTTAGGGGTGAAATTGATCGGACATCATGAAACTTCAACTGGAATATCAAATTACGAAGCACAAGTGGACGACGCTTTCGATCTATATGAAAGAGTAGGTGTGGAGGCCGTTAAAACCGGATATGTAGGCGATTTTGTGGAAGGCGGGGAATGGCATCACGGGCAGTTTATGGTGCAGCATTATCGGGATATCGTAAAGAAAGCAGCGGAACACAAGATCATGCTTAATGTGCATGAACCGATCAAAGATACCGGAATTCGCAGAACATGGCCGAATATGATGACCCGTGAAGGTGCGCGCGGACAGGAGTACAATGCCTGGTCGGTGGATGGCGGAAACCCAGTCGGATACACTACTGTAGTGCCCTTCACCCGAGGTTTGGTAAGTCCATTTGATTATACCCCGGGTGTTTTTGACCTGTTGCTTTCCGATAAACCTGAAAATCAAAATAACAACCGCGTTCATCATACAATAGCCCACGAATTGGCTCTTTATGTGGTGATATACAGTCCGCTGCAAATGGTTTCTGATCTACCCAAAAACCTGGAAGCTCGGCCAACCGCGCTGGAATGGGTTAAAGCCGTTCCCACCGATTGGGAAACAACCAAAGTACCGGTTGCCGAAATTGGTGAGTTTGCTGTTGTGGTACGAAAAGACCGGAACACAGAGAACTGGTATTTAGGAGGCATCACAAATGAAAAAGCCCGTAACGCGGAACTTGATCTTTCTTTTTTAGCGGAAGGAATCACATACGAGGCAACTATGTATCGTGATGGAGAAGAGGCCAACTGGCTAACCAATCCTTATCCTTTAGAGAAAAAAACGGTAACTGTTGATGCCAACTCAACACTTGTATTGGAAATGGCTGCCGGTGGAGGAATTGCCATCGAGTTTAAGGCAGTCAATTGATCCTGAATTAATTTATCAAACATAAAAAAGGCTCGCTTCAATTAAATGAGGCGAGCCTTTTAAAGTTTTTTTAGCTGATAAACTTAGTTACCAGGTGCGTACTGTAAAGTGCTGATCGGGTGAGATTCTGCACGACGGTTGCGCTGGCAACCAGGAGTGTTTGCATCTTGCTCAGCTTCAGTACATTCAACAGGTGCTTTACCTTTTCCTTCAGATTGAATGCGATCTTCAGAAATGCCATTGTCAACGTAGAATTCAACTACAGAGTTGGCACGACGAAGACTAAGTCGCAAGTTGTACTGATCTCCACCAACATGATCGGTGTAAGCGTCTACACGAACACGGAAAGCAGGAGCATCTTTAAGTACTTCAACATTTTCCATCAATGTTTCTTCTGCATCACTGCGGATGTTTGAGCGGTCAAAGTCAAAGTAAACTGTTCCCAGAGATTCTTCATCAAGGTATACAGGGTCGCTGCTGTCGGTTGGGTTTGTTCCCATATCTAATTCCTGAGAGTCAGTGAATCCGTCACCGTCAGAATCTGCATTATTAGGGTCGGTTTCATGCGTCATGACTTCGTCATAATCACTCAGGCCGTCACCGTCAGAATCAGTATTGTTCGGATCTGTGTTATACTCATTAACTTCATCACCGTCTGAAAGGCCATCGCCATCAGAGTCAGTACTGTTAGGATCTGTGTTATAAGAGTTTACTTCGTCACCGTCAGAAAGCCCGTCACCGTCAGTGTCAGGATTCATAGGGTCAGTTTCATATTCATTGATTTCTTCAGCATCGGTAAGGCCGTCGCCGTCAGAGTCTGCTGAGTTTGCATCGGTACCTAGTTCAGCTTCTTCAGCATCGGTAAGACCGTCACCGTCGCTATCAACAGGTTCCTCTACAGCAGGTTCCGGACTACTACACCCGTACTGGACCACGGTCCCACCTACTAAGAAAAGTGAAAGAACGAGAAGATGGATAATTCGTTTCATATTAATATTTCTCCAATTGGATTATTTATTAGGGGTTAAATCATTTATTTATTTGATAGAAAATAATGATACTACTGAGTGTATCAAAAGAAAAAAAAATCTAAATATCATTAGCATAGTTTTAACACTAAGGGTATCTTTCGAGTCTTAAGGGGCTATAGCTCAGCTGGCTAGAGCGCTTCGCTGGCAGCGAAGAGGTCCGGGGTTCGAATCCCCGTAGCTCCACAAAAGCCGATTCTTTCAAAGAATACGGCTTTTTTTGTTTAAATAAGGGTGCAAATCTTTACAAAAGCCTTTTATAAATATTAGACTTCCTATCCTATGCTTGTTTGTATGCTCCTTATATTTTACAATTAGTCAATATAATTTAAATTCGGAGTTGCAATGTTTGAGAGATTTTCAAAATTACTACCTACTGTTCTCATACTACTCATTATCAATGTTGTTCCTGAAAAATTAGTTCATGCCCAGGATATTGATCTTACCGTAGAGCCAAGCGCACTCATTCAGGATGCCCAGGTTCTCAGTTTTACAGAATTGGGCGTGAGCACAGATGGCAGTGGCCCCGTCTTGGTAGCAGTCACCATTGAGAACCAAAGTGATCAGCTAGTTGAAGATCTTTTTCTTGAAATTATTGTCTCTTCTGCACAAAAAGGGACTCTTCTGGAGTATACGCAGGAAGCAAATCGTCCTTTTTCTCTCCGCCCCTATCAATCTGTATATATCACAAACAATGATGTGGCCAACGAACGATTTCCGGGCATTGATGAAACCGTCAGTTTTTCCGGTGGTCTTACCCCTCAAGGTGATGATCTGATCGGTGAACTTTCCGGCTCTACCATCCTTCCCCAGGATACCTATTCTTTAGAGGTAACTATTTTTACGGTCAGTGATGCTCATGGGCGGGAAATATTAGCAAGCGACGTGGCCGAAATAGGGCTTACCAGAGATGCACGTTCCGGAACTATAGAAGAAAGTGAGATCATTTTACGCGCGCCGGGAGATATCATTGGAAACCAAACAGAGATCACTAATCCCTATCCACAGTTTTCGTGGGAAGGGAGTGGTAATGTAACTTACCGATTGATCGTAGTTGAAGATAACGAACAGGATAGCCCTGAAACATTATTACAGAGTGCAACCAGCTCTGAACCCCTGGCTGATGGAGGATCATTGCTTGAATTTGAAAACCTTGACACCTACGTTCAGGGCAATAACTACCAGTTTCCAACTTCGGGGGTACAATCACTTGAACGTGGAAAGACCTATTTCTGGCAAGTTAGAAGCAGTATACGATCCAGCTCAAGTCAGAATGTTGTGCTATCAGAGGCATGGTCTTTCACATTGATTGACCCGGCCGGGCAGGCAAATACACCTTCAGGGCAAAATGCTGCATTATCACAAGAAACACGGAGAGTATTGATCGAATTACTGGGACAAGAATCTTTCCGACGACTTCAAGAGCAAGGATTCAGGCTGGAAGCAGTTGAATATGACGGACAGCAATTTTCGGGAGCTTCTGCCTCTCTGAAGCTGGAAGAACTACTCCAAAAAATCCAGGATGAAGAAATAATCCTTCAGGAAAATTAAAGGTGAACATCATGAAACGGACTTTTGAATATTTCTACACCTTTCTCTTTTTAATAGTTGTCCTGGGATTGGTTTCATCCGAATTGGCATTCAACAAAGCAGACCGCCCCATTGCCATCGTAAAACACTTTAAACCTTCTGTGGAGCTGACAAATCTGGAAATTGATAAGAATCTGATGCTGGATCCGGAAGAAAACATCGGGGAACAACTTTTTAGCGGCGACTCACTCATCACTCATGAGGAAGGTTTTGCATTGGTGGTTTTTATGGATAAAAGCGTTGCTAAAGTTAAGCCAAGCTCCCTGCTGATTTTAAGGGGTGAAGTGGGCACATCCTCAAAAGAGATGTCTACCCGAATTGAACTCGATCGTGGAGAGGTCTTTTTTGAGGTTCAGCCACAGGGCGGTAATGATTTTGAAGTAGCCACCAACCGTTCTCTTGCCTCCGTAAAAGGAACAAATTTTGGTAACCGTTCAGATGGTTTTGTATGGGTTAAGGAAGGTCAGGTTGATGTTACAGCTATTAACTCCGGACAAACGGTATCCTTATTTGAAAAAATGTTTGCGCGGGTTGATGAACAAGGCAATGAAATCAATTCCGGAACGCTTTCTGATGAAGAAATTTCCAACCTCGATGACGGCTATGAGGAAATGAATGAAAACGATCTCATTCAGAAAGAACTGATATTGAGATTCCGTGATGCAAACGGACAACTGCGTGAAATTTCTATCGATCTATACGAGAAAAATGACAATTAGGACACTATTGCCTTTTTGGGTTCAGCTTAAGTTCAATCAATAATTTTAATATGGAAGGGGTAAACAGAAGACTCTTTTTACTGTTGGTTTTTGCAGTCACTTCCACTGCTGTAAGTGCACAGTTCAACATCCAGCATCAGGCTCCTGTAGCTTTAGAACGGGGCCAGGTAAATACACTAACGTTTAACGTTCCGGGTATTTCAGAATCGGATTTTCAACAAGCCGTACTCTACTTCCGCTATGATGGTGCCCTGAGTTACCGACAACAAGAAGTCAGATACGAGGCTGGCAGCTTTCATGCACTCCTGAATCCCGAGAACAATAACTCCAGTACGATCGAATATTACCTCGAGATCACTCTCAACTCAGGTGAGATATTGTACTACCCCACAAATTTACCTTCCCAAAACCCCGTTGAAGTCGAATTGGTTGAGGAACTTAATGAACAACAGGAGCCTAAAGAACAGCTTCAGGGAATTGATTACAACATTCTATCTCCTGAGCCCGGCTCCGGTGTTGCTCAGGGAAATACCATCATAGCTATCGCTTTGTTTTATGATACTGAGTCGATAGAACCGGGCGAATTTAAGCTTTTGATAAATGGCATTGATGTTACCGACCAAGCCGACACCAGCGCCTACTACATTTCTTATGTCGCAAAAAACTTACCACGTGGGCAGCAAACCATTTCCCTGGAGTACGAAACAGAAGACCAAACCTTTGCTGTAACCGACTGGAGTTTTGCTGTTGTTACCCCCGGCGAAGCTTCCTTCCGGGGATTTGGCCCTTCCAGCATTCCTCAGGGGCGGGTTGAACTAACCGCTCGAAATCAGGTTATAGCCGGTGACATCAACAATGCTTATACGGGCCGAACACGGATTTCAGGTCAATACGGAGATTTCCGGTATTCCGCACATGGCTACCTGACCTCCCAGGCAGACCCAAGACTTCAACCCCAAAACCGGTACGGTGTAAACCTCAGATACCGTGATATCTGGAATTTTGAAGCCGGGCACGTATTTCCCACTATGAGCCCGTTCACCATTTCCGGACGCAGGATCCATGGGCTAAACACTTCTCTGCATCTTCTGGATGAAAACATAAATCTGCAATTTATGTATGGAGACCTGGAAAGAGGCATCACCAATTTATATGACAGCCTGATCGTGGAGAACGTGGTTATTGGGGCAGATTCAGTAGTAGACAGAAACTACTTTCTAACGTATCAGAACCGTGGAAGAGGCAACTTTCAACGAAAGATCACAGGGGGGCGACTCAGTTTCGGGAATGAAGATAAATTTCAGATCGGCTTCCATGCTCTTAAAATTCAGGATGATACAACCTCCATCTTCAATGTTCGCAATTACTCCGATCTTGCCGGCTACGATCCCACGCTTCAAAATAACCTGAGTGATGCGGATATGGATTCACTGGCTTCAAATCCGGATCGCCTTACCGTACGTTCCGGTAATGTAAAGCCTAAAGGGAATGTGGTGGTAGGCGGAGACCTGAAAATGGGTTTTGATGAAAATCGTATCCGCTTTAATTCGGAAACTGTGGTTAGCGCCGTTAATAATAATATTTATGATGGCCCCCTTACGCTGGAACGAGCTTCAGACCTTGGCTTCGATATAGATCAAAGCACCAGCGATCTGCTTGAGCAAATTTCATGGCTCATTATTGTGAATGAAAACATGAATGTGCTGCCCTTGAATCTCTCGGAAGATAATGGCGAGTTTTCGGCAGAACCCTTTTTCCCAACAAGTTTGATCGCCAACAGCAACGAGGTCTCTTTTAACTACCCAAATAACCGTTTCAGGGCTCAATATCGCTGGATAGGTCCTAACTTTAACTCCCTGGCAAATTCAACCATCCGAAAAGATATTGCCGGTTTCACACTTTCAGACCGGTTTAATCTGCTTTCAAAACAACTTTATGTGACATTGGGTTATGAAAACCTGAACGACAATGTATCCAACACAAAAGATGCGACCATCAATACCAACTCATACAGAACGAATCTGAGTTGGTATCCCATTAACCGCGACCTGCCCCGCGTTAGTTTTGGATTGCGATACCGAAACCGCGATAATGGAATTGATCGCCAGAATTATTTACTCAGCGGTGATCTGAAAAATGCGGCCGTTCGCAATATCCGACAGGAACAACGCACCATAAACGGGCAGGATACTTTGGTCACTCTGACAACCCCTACTCCCCGGCGTAACAATACCCTCAATTTAACTTCTTCCATCACCCAGCAATTTATTGCCTTTAATGCCCGGAACGATATCTCACTCAATATCACCAATATGAAAACAACAGATGAAGTATTCGCCTTTGGTGATGTTAAAAGCACGGCGATTTCCCTGAACCTCACATCCCGGTTCAGAAATTCACCCCTCGAAACTCAACTGGGTTATACGTATAATAACACTGAATCAGGGAGTGGACAGAGTAAGTTTAAGATCTCCGGAATGTACGTGGGCGGACAAATGTATTTTATGGGCAATTCTTTGAGCGTTAACGGCAGGCTGGCTTTCACTAATAATAAAACCGAATCTCGCTCTTTTGATATTTGCGATTCCAGCGGCTGCGACAGCGACCAAACCACGAACGATAATCCTTACGACGACTATTTTGTACTGAATGATAACGTAACCACGTCTTCATTTGGGACTTTTGTGATTCAGGCTGGCGCCCGATACAACATCACAGAAAATCATTCTTTGGTCTTTGATGCCAACCTAACCAACGTAAGCAAGCAGAACATTCAGAATGATCGTATCGTCCAGCTCAGATATGTGTACAGTTTTTAAACCCAATGGCTAAACCCCGAAAAAAACCCCTAAGAATAGCCGTCCTTTTTGCTATCGCAACGGGGGGTTTTGTGCTTTCTTTCTTTTTGATGTTCATCAGGCCGGTTCAAAATATTCAGCTCAAACACACCGATCAGCTTTTTGAACACCGCGGGCCACTTGATGTCTCCGAGTCGCCTATTGTACTGGTAGCCATCAGTCAGCAGGCAGATGAAGAAATTCCCCAAAAATACCCCTGGCCCACTGATATTTACGCCAGGCTTGTACACAACCTGAATAAGGCCGGCGCAAAAGTTATCGCATTTGACGTTGTTTTTGACAATCCCGATCTATACGATACTAAGAATGACAGCCTATTTGCAGAGGCCATGCGTCAGCATAAAAATGTTATCCTTTCGGGAGAAATACAGCGTGAAATATCCAACGTATCAGATTCCTACTCCCCCATGTTTCCCACGCCGGTACTTACTTCCGGGAATCCAAATCGCGTGGCTTTGGTGCGGGTTCACCCCGATCTGGATGGAGCCGTTCGAACCTATCACTTTGGTCACAATCATTTAGGTACTAACTATTACCGTTTGGGGCTGGAGACTATTCGGGAGTATAAAGACATTCCCTACGATTCCATTGATCCTATCGGACCCAGCGGTGATCCATATTTCACTTTAGGTGACTACCAGATCCTTAAAGACCGGCCAAATTCATTCTACATAAATTATTATGGACCAGAAGGTACTTTCCCCGAAATTTCACTGGATGAAGTAATCGATGATTCAAGCTATACCACGGTGTTTGAATCCGGATTGGGTGTCAGCGTAAACAGTTTCGACGATCCTAACATAGGTCATCTTGCACAGGGAACATTTGAAGACAAAATTGTGATCGTTGGTGCAACCATGTCTTTGCTTAAAGATTTTTATGCCACCCCTTTCGCAAATCAGGGAAATAATGAACGGCCGGGATATCAGATCCACGCCAATGCCATCCAGACTATTTTAGACGGCAACTACATTTCGCGCTTCAGCGCATGGTACACCTTGCTCATTATGGTTTTCTTTAGCTTTGGGATTGCCGTGATCGCACACTTCAAGACCGCCAACTGGGGTATCATTTTTTCAGTTTTAATGGGCGCCGGTTTTTACGGAATCAGTTTTTGGGCTTTCCTGAATTATAATGTTTTGATGGTTATAACCGGTCCGTTGATTACGCTGATCCTTACCCAGGCCGGAATGATAAGCTATGAGTACTACCTGGAGCAAAAGGAAAAACGCCGTATCAAGGGTATGTTTGCCTCCTATGTTTCTCCCGACCTGGTAAACCAAATGATCGAATCTGGTGAAGAGCCCCAACTAGGTGGAGAAGATATACACATGACCGCCTTTTTTAGTGATATCGTCTCATTCTCCACCTTTTCTGAACAGCTGGAAGCCAAGGAATTAGTTCAGCTTATCAATGAATATCTGAGCGCTATGACAGACATACTGACGGACCGCGGAGGCACACTCGATAAATACATTGGAGATGCGATCGTTTCCTTTTTTGGCTCTCCGGTGTATATGGAAGACCATGCCTACCAGGCTTGTGTTGCCTCTCAGCTCATGCATCAACAACTGGACGAGCTGCGTAAAAAATGGGAAAAAGACGGCTGGCCTGAGATTGTTACCAACATGCAGCAGCGCATAGGAATGAACTCCGGAAATATGGTAACTGGAAACATGGGGTCAACCCGCCGCTTCAACTATACCATAATGGGCGATAATGTAAACCTTGCGGCGCGTTGTGAGAGTGGAGCAAAGCAGTATGGAGTGTTCACCATGGTAACAGAATCAACCAAGCAGGAAGCCGAAGAGTTTGGAGATGATTGCGTATTCAGGATGCTTGACAACATTGTGGTAAAGGGCAGAACTACGCCTGTGAAGGTCTACGAAATAGCAGGCTTGCGTGATTCCGTTTCCGAACAAACACTGGAGTGCATTCAACTTTATGAACAGGGCCTGCAATTATATGTTGCTCAGGATTGGGATACCGCCCTCAAAAAGTTCAGAGCAGCAGAACAACTTGAACGGTATGAAAAAAATCCATCCGGAATATTTATAGAGCGTACAAAGGTGATGCGTTCAGATCCGCCGGAAGAGAATTGGAATGGCGTTTTTGTGATGGAGAGCAAATAATATAGATCATAAAAAGAGCGGAGAGGGAGGGATTTCCCGCCAAAAGTCTCTTCTTCATCAATTCGGAGTGAAAGCGGGACAAGCTTCTCATCCCTCCTTTCTTTGTCAACAAAAACACCATTCGGTTGATGAATGGTGGTTCTTAATATTCAATGCGGAGAGGGAGGGATTCGAACCCTCGATACCTCGTTAGAGGTATACTCCCTTAGCAGGGGAGCGCTTTCAGCCACTCAGCCACCTCTCCGTTTCAAGGGCACAAATATAGCGAGCTTTAGGGGCTAAAAGCAACCTTTTATCTCGTAAAAACCATGGGAGTTTTAAAACTGTTTATTTGGCCTTTTGTTTATTTTTTTGAGGAAGCTTAACGATAAAAGTAGAGCCCTTACCCACCTCAGATTCTATCTCTAATTTACCCTCATGAAGTGCGATCATTTCTTTACAAATCTGTAAGCCCAAGCCGGTACCCTTTTCTTTTTGTGTACCTTGGCGAGATGCGTTCGAATCGCTATGCAGTGACTTTTGCACCATTTCATCATTCATACCAATCCCATCATCCTTTACTTCAATAATATGAGTTGAATTCATTTGTGAAATGGCCAGGGAAACGGAACCTCCCGGTTCAGTAAACTTAATCGCATTTGAAATAAAATTTCTGACAATTGTTTTCAGCATATTTCTATCTGCACAAACAGGGGTTTTTGCACTCGATTCAAAAGAAATGTCAATGTCTTTCTGTTGAGCGCTGTCTTTTAGGAGCTCTAAAATTTGAACAGCTAATACATCGAAATCAATTTCTTCAAGATCTGGTTTCATTTTTCCATTTTGCAAAGACGCCCAGCTCAGTAAATCTTCCACAAGATATTGCAATCTGTGAGCTGAAGAGGAGAGATGATGAAACATTTCACTCAGTTCAGGGTCTTTGTCTTCGTCCATATCCATTTCTATTATTTCTGAAAGCCCCACTAAAGCTTGAATCGGGTTACGAAGATCATGGGCTATCAATGAAAAGAATTTATCCTTTGTCTGGTTGCTTTCCTCCAGTTCAGCTGCTTGCATTCTTATAATATCGTTCTTGACCTGAAGATCATTTCTTTCCTGCGTCAATTCGGCTGTTTGTTCCCGGATGGTGCTTTCCAGTTTACGCTGCTTGTTTAATAAATACCGGTAGCGGATCTGTGTTGCCCCGTAATAGCCACCCGTGATAAGAGCCAGAACAAGAATAAAAAACCAAGGCTGTTCATAGAAAAATGGCTGAACAGTGATCGTAGCCATAGCCGCCTTTTCACTCCAAATCCCATTGTTGTTAGCGGCCAAAACTTCAAATGTATAGTCTCCGGCAGGCACGTCATTATAAGATACCGATCGCTGGTCTGCTGTTTCGTTCCAGAAATTATCAATACCAACCAAACGGTACCTAAACTTTGCTTTTTCACTGAATGGAAAGGTGAGCGCTTTAAAGTTGACCGTGAAACTCTTATATCCTTTATCAATCTCTACATCATTTGAAGCATATGAATTGCCACCGGCTATTATGGAGCTGATTAAAATGGTAGGTGGAATTGTTTTAGCATCAATCGGAGGTTTGCTAAAGATGGCAACTCCTTCCTGTGTGGCAAACCAAAAATCACCATCACTTGTTCTGAGTCCAGCTTCCTGCACAGAACCGTTCGCCTCTGGATTACGCATTCCTTCTGCTCGCCCGTAATGCAATAGGGTGAAAACACCAGACTCATTATCGAGATAGACATTCAGTTCAGACTTATTGATCTTGAAAACTCCCCGGTTTGAAGACATCCAAAGCCATCCGCTTTCATCTTGTGATATCCAATGTATGATATGATCCGGCAACCCATCATCCATATTGATGTATGAGATCTCTCCGTCTTTAAGACGGTTGAGCCCGTTGTTTTCTGTACCGATCCATATAGTACCGGCATCGTATTCATCTATATAAATAGATCGGATATTGTTAGAAGAAAGCCCGTCTTCGGTAGTGTAATTCGTGAAGTTGCCATTATGAAATCGGGATACTCCTCCATCCAGGCTACCCGTCCAAAGAGCTCCGTCAGGTGCTTCGGTAATATATCTTATCTTAATTCCGGCAAGTCCGTCACCTTTATCATATACAACATGATCTGATCCTGAAGGATCAAAATTGATCAATCCACCATAGGTTCCAAGCCACATCTCTCCATTACTGTGGGTGTAAATAGAACGAATATCATTGATCTCCACATTATCTCCCGGCACATAATGCTCTAAGCCGTTTGGCGTGATCTTATTTAGTCCCTTTTGATGATGCCCAAACCAAATATTACCGTTTTTATCTTCCCCAATAGACTTTACAAAATTTGTTGCTGCTCCATTTGTCACGTCATAATGAGTAATGGAATTATCGTCAATCAGATTCAGTCCGTCGCCCCGGGTTCCCACCCAATAACGCCCCTGACTGTCCTCCAGCATGGCAAGTATGTTATCACCTGACAGACCTTCAGGGGTGCCCAGGTTTCGGACTTTACTTTCACTTACTGCAATAAGGCCGTTTCCGTTGGTTCCAAACCAAAGATTCCCTTCTCGATCTTCGAAAACACTGTTGAAATAGTAATCACTGATGTCCGGTATTTCTGTAAAAGGTCGAATTTTACCCTCCTCGAATAAAGAAAGTGTACCGGAAGTTCCTAATAGCCAAAGCCTTCCATTCGAATCTGTATAGAATTCACTGAAATATTCTGATGTCTTTATATTATCCGATATTTTTAAATTATTGGATGGTAGTTTTATAGTTTGGCTACTCCCTTTGTAAAATACTTCCCCCACTGCAAACAACAGAGTCATATTCTCATCATTGTAGATTCTACCAATAGCGTAATTATCGGCAGCAGCATATTTATCAGTTTGAACCAACTCTCCATCCAGTAACTCATACACGCCTGCATCGGTAGCGGTTGTAATGATCCCGTTACTGGTCCTAAGCACATCCCAAATACGATTGTACTGCCGCTCAGGACTTTTATGATATTCAGCTAAAAGTTCTCCGTCTGGGGTGAAGTACAAAAGACCGTTGTTCGTAGCTACCCAGATACTTTTATCATAATCCTCAAAAATATTGCGAATCTGATTTTGCCCAGGTTTATCGCTGTTGTAGAATTTGGCAAACTTTTCACCATCAAATACATACAGTCCGGAATGCGTAATGAAGAACATCCTGCCGTCTGAAGACTCAAATATTTGTGTAATGCCAGAATCCGTGAAGTTCGATTTGTCCCCAAAATGGCGGAACTCCCCATTTTCCTTTAGAAGCACACCACCATATTCCAATGCCACCCACATTCGGTCTTTGTCCTGAAGATACAGTAGAGTGGTACGATTGTGAGGCATCTCGGAAGTATTGGAATAATTATAGATTTTGAATTCCAATCCATCGAATCTGACAAGCCCGTCATATGTGCTGATCCATAGGTATCCGAGACTATCCTGAGTAATGTTTCCGACGGTATTAACAGGAAGCCCATCTTCAAGTGTCCATTTTTGAGCGGTAAGAGGAGGTTGCTGATCTATTATAGAAAGCTGAAAGGCATTTGCCGGTACAAAAGTGCATACTAAGCCAAGTAGTAAAAGGCCTTTTCTAATCATAGTATGAGTGTTCAAAAGCACCTATTATATAATCCTGATAAGAGTGCTGTTATGTAGTCGTTTAGTCATTTTTGTCGAGCACATAAATCTGAGAAAGATTTCTTCCTTCCTGTGCATAATCCAATCCATAGCCCAGTACAAATGCATCCGGAATCTCGAATCCTACATAATCTAATTGAACTTCATATTTGGTAGCTGCTTTTTTGTGAAGCAAAGTACACACCGACACCGAAGCCGGGCTATTTTCTTTGATACGCTTCACCATATAATTCATGGAAAGCCCGGTATCCACAATATCTTCTACCAGAATTACATGCCGGTCCTCGATCTTCGCATCAATATGCTTGAGCTCGGTAACCTGCCCCGATGACACTTTCTCATCTCCGTAACTGCTCAGCTTCATGAAATCCACTTCACAAGTAATAGAAACATGCCGCATGAGATCAGACAGGAAGATAAATGCGCCATTCAGAATACCAATAAATATGGGACGCTTTCCTTCAAAATCACGATCCAGCTGACTACCAAGTTGGTTCATACGTTCATCGATCTGTTCTTTGGTTATAAAGATCTTGAACTTTTCGCCATTGCAGGTAACCGTGTCAGGCTGGTAAAAATGAGAACTCATATTATTTAACTTTAATAGATAAAATGGTTTGTGTTGATGCTTTTACTTTCGCTGTATCCGCGATGGCGCCATGCTCCCCGTTCGGTGCTTCGAGGGGATAAATAATGGCGTAAATAGTACCATCTGATCCGCACAATACCAAAGCTTTTTCGCGGGAAATTGTAGGGATCTTGCGGTTTGTAAGATGATCAGAAACTTTTTGATGGCCCTGCATTCCAAGAGGTTGAAAGGCATCTCCCTGTTTCCATGACCGTAAAGATAATGGAAATTTCATTACCTGTTTATCAAGTCTCAGGTCCGGTTTTACGTCTGGATCATTTTCTGCACTGAGCCGAATCCCTTCTTTACTCCATCCCTGCTTAACTTCTTTTTCAGAGATCTGCTCCTCTACTTTCCGTGGTGATCTCCCGGAGTGAATGATGATCTGCCCCCGATCGCGGGTAAATGAAACCGAGCCCACCGTCTTGCTTTTTCCTGTTTGCAGCGTCTCGATATCTCGTAATTCCTCGAGTTCACCTTTTGAATATTCGTGTCCCAACCCTATGTCATCCAGCACAAATTTCAAGACGGCTGTTTTGAGCGGTTCGGCCAAAGCCGAGAATTTCTCCACATCAAGGGTATTGTTATCAACGATGCGGTTCGCCACCATCCGGATGCTTTCCTCGTACGCCTCGGCATATTGTTCCAGCGCAAGCAGGTTTTGTTGCCAGCCCGGAAAGAACCTATCCATCTCCCCGGCCAGCTCATGCCGAATAAAATTCCGAGCAAACCCGGATTCCTCATTACTGTCATCAATGCGATAGGGCACGGCTTCGGCTTCACAAAAATCCAGGATCTCTTCTTTACTGAAGGGCAACAGCGGCCGAAATAAACGTCCGTCCCACACCTCCATTCCCTTCCACGCAGCCGGCGAACTTCCCCGTAAAATTTTCTGCAATACGGTCTCTACCTGATCATCCTGGTGATGAGCTGTAACAATCGCATCGGCTTTGTAGTCTGATTTCAGATCTTCAAAAAATTGGTATCGCTGTTTTCGCGCCCAGTTCTGGAAATTCTCTTTCCCGGCATCTTGTGGGTTGAGCCGAACCGAACAGCATTCAAAACCCCACGCAAAAGCCATCTGCTCCACCAACTCCTGATCTTTATCCGACTGCTCTCCCCGCTTACCATAATTGATGTGTACGATCAACGCATCCTGCTTCAGCAAATAGAAAAGATACATCAGCGCCATGGAATCTGGCCCGCCACTCACGCCAAGAATAAAAAATGCATCCTTCTCAAATACATCAGAAAGCTGCTCGAATAGGTAGGTTTGTATCTGTTCTGAAATTGATTTTGCCATGCGTAAAAGTAGGGGGAAATTTTTTGAATATCGAGTTAAGAACACCGAACATTCAATATCGAACAACGAACATTGAAGTTCTCAGTTTAGCATTACATTCTTTATATAATCCCCTATTTTCGGATGCATTTAGAAGTTGAATAAAATTCCACAGATGTTTCCTGATAAAGATTGGATCTATGACCATGATGAACCGCTAACCCGATACTCCCTTGGACAAGAAGGCGAAAACCCACTGGTTTGTTTTGGGGTGAATCCATCCACGGCAAAGCCCAATGATCTTGACCCTACGGTAGCATCGGTTGCACGATTCGCCCGCGACCACGACTACGACGGCTGGCTGATGTTCAACCTCTACCCCCAGCGAGCCACCAATCCTGATAAAATGCACAAGCACTTTCAGAAAAAGATCCACCAAAAAAATGTGGACGCCATTGCAGATCTCATGGATGGAATTTCTACCGATATCTGGTGCGCGTGGGGAACACTGATCGAAAAACGCCCGTATCTTTCCCGCTGCCTGCATGATATTTATGAAGTATTGGGGAGTCAGGATCACTCCTTCTTCAAACGCGGTCGCATTTCTAAAGCCGGACATCCCCATCACCCGCTCTACCTGAAGAAGACCGCCCCGCCCGAACCTTTTGATATGGAGAGCTATATTAAGCTTATTTCTTAGTACGAGCTGATTTCCAGCAAAGCTGAAATCGGTCTCCCTAAGATCTTTTCAGTCTTGAGCGAAGCGGTGACTGGAAAGAAGTAGCAGTCCAAGTCTTCAGACTTGAGAAAATGACCCCGCGACAACAATTCTTAAGTCTCCGCTCGAAACAATTTGCATTCGAATTATACATACACACTCGCTCAAGACTTAAGATACCCCATGAGAGATAAGATTTTCACTGAAGTGTGAATTTTATCTTGAGTAGAAATTTTGATTAATGGCAAGAACCTGTGTCCCTCTGGAGGGAGCGGAAGAACAGCTCGCTGTTACTTCCAGGGAGGAGATTAAGAGATGAAGCTTTTCAATCTTAAGTCTCCGCTCGGACGGTTGGGGTTTCATATCAAGCACGGAATAGAGTCAGTAATCGATTCTAATTATTGCATTTAGATTCCCGCCTTCGCAGGAATTACGTTAGTCTTGAGCACCTTAATTTAGCTTAATTGTCTATCTAAACATCACCGTTCTAAATTTCCTGGTTGGATGTTCCACATTCGATGTTCTATTACGTATCTTTGGCGTTCAACAAATTTTTGAACTGTAAACACACTTACAAATGTCGAATTTGGACAATCTGGATAAAATTGTATCGCTGGCGAAAGCGCGGGGCTTCATCTTTCAATCCTCAGAAATATATGGCGGACTCAGTGCCGTTTATGATTACGGACCCCTCGGTGTAGAACTCAAACGAAATATCCGTGATGCCTGGTGGAAAGAGATGACCCGTCGCCACGATAATATTGTGGGTGTGGATGCAGCTATTTTCATGCATCCCAAAGTGTGGGAAGCAAGTGGTCACGTGGGCGGTTTCAACGACCCAATGATCGACGACAAGCAGTCCAAAAAACGCTACCGTGCGGATATGATCATTGAGCAGCACATTGAAAAGCTGCGCAAGGATGATAAGCACGAAGAGGCCAACGCCATACAAGAAAAGCTGGATTCCTGCGGTTCACGAAAGAGCCTGACGGAAGACCTGTACGAGATCATTATGGAAAACGAGATCCGTGCGCCGGAATCCGGAGCCTTCGACTGGACCGAAGTTCGTCAGTTCAACCTGATGTTTAAAACCCAATTCGGTTCCACTTCCACAGAAGAAGAAGGCGTTTATTTGCGTCCTGAGACGGCACAGGGAATTTTTGTGAATTATAAAAATGTACTTGATACCGCACGTGTTACGATTCCTTTTGGGATCGCCCAAACAGGCAAAGCCTTCCGAAATGAGGTAGTAGCCCGGCAGTTCGTTTTCCGCATGCGGGAGTTTGAGCAGATGGAAATGCAATATTTCGTGAAGCCCGGAACCGATGAAGATGAATACGAAAAATGGCTTGAAAAGCGTCTTGAATGGCATAAAATGATGGGAATCCGTGAAGAAAATTTAAGAACGGCTCCTCATCCCGAAGACAAGCTTGCTCACTACGCACGTGCCGCTGCCGACATTCAATACAAATATCCGATCGGCTGGCAAGAAGTGGAAGGCATTCACAATCGAACCGATTTTGATCTGACCCAGCATGCTGAATTTTCCGGCAAAAAACTGGACTACTACGATCAGAAAAATCAAGAGCGCTTTGTTCCTTATGTAATTGAAACGTCTGTAGGGCTTGACCGCCTCACACTTATGGTGCTTTGTGATGCATACCGCGAGGAAGAAGTGGATGGCGATACCCGCACCGTGCTGAAAATGAATCCGAAATTAGCACCGACTCAAGTTGGCATCTTCCCGCTGATCAAGAAAGAAAAATTGCAGGACCTCGCGCACAAGATCGAAAAAGAGTTACGTGAAGAATTTTCAGTGTTGTATGACGAATCCGGATCTATCGGAAAACGTTACCGACGACAGGATGAAGCGGGAACACCCTTCTGCATAACCGTGGATTTTGATGGAGTGGAATCAGAAGGCGAAGATACCGTAACCATCCGTTACCGTGATGATATGAGTCAGGATCGCGTGCCGGTCTCAAAACTGGCCCAAGTTATCCGTGACGGAATGAAAGACTGGAAACCGGAGTAACTTAGGATATTGGATAAAACTACAATTGGTTCAAGCCTCCGCCTGGATCAATTGTAGTTTCAGTTTTCGTGCCTGATCGTGCAAAATCGCGACAAGCCCTAAATCCATCCATCGCCCCGCTCTTATAAATTCAGATAAACTACTCAAATCAGACTGAGCTGAAAGATGTATTCCTAAGCATTCCGAAAACACCGGTCCCGATTATCGGGATTTATTGTTTAGTTCGGTTTCTGCCAAGATAAATGAACAAGTAGGCCGCTAAAAGGCAATCTATTTCGATACAATTCTGCATATACTGCTCTTGAATAAAGCATTAGAGTAGAAGAACATTTCTGAAATCATAGATTTTCTTTGGTCAGGAAACTTATTGACGCTTTCCATGTTGATATAGTACATCCAAAACCAATAGAGCCTTATGAAATTAGTTATCCGTGTTTTTATAGCCTCATTTTTATCACTTTTCAGTATCCATACCAATGCTCAGGTTGAAGTGGTAAACGCCTATCCCAACCTAAGCTTCAATGCTCCCATCGACTACCAGTTTGCCAGCCAATCCGACGATCAGGTGTATGTAGCCGAACGAAGCGGTCGTATCCTGACTTTTAAAAATGATGTCACAACTTCTGAAATGGATGTATTTCTGGATATTGAAGGAGCCGTAAACACCTCCGGCGAAGGCGGTTTGCTGGGCTTTGATTTTCATCCCGATTTTGAATCCAACGGTTATGTGTATGTGTATTACACTGCTGGAAATCCCTTTCGATCAATAGTATCCCGTTTCGAAGTACCCGATGATCAGAATTCAGTGAATGAAGATTCTGAACTTATGCTGATGGAGATTGATCAGCCTTATTCCAACCATAATGCCGGGCAAATTCATTTCGGGCCTGATAACTACTTGTATATCGCCCTTGGTGATGGAGGCAGTGGTGGTGATCCTGAAGAAAACGGTCAAGACCGAGCTACACTTTTGGGTTCTCTTTTGCGTATTGATGTGGACAGCACCGAAGATGACCTGAATTATGCCATCCCAGATGATAATCCCTATGTAAATAATGATGAAGGATATCGGGAAGAGATCTATGCCTATGGATTCCGAAATCCCTACCGCTTTAGCTTTGATGCCGAAACGGATGAATTATGGGTGGCTGATGTGGGACAATCTACCCGCGAAGAGATCAATGTGGTAGAAAAAGGCCTGAATTATGGTTGGAATACTATGGAAGGCAGTCTTTGTTTTGATCCCTCTGAAGGTTGTGATACATCCGGATTAGTACTTCCTGTATATGAATATGGGCGGGACTTAGGCGGATCCATTACCGGTGGATTTGTATATCGTGGTACAAAAGCACCGGAACTGGAAGAGCGTTATGTGTACGCTGATTTCGCCTCTGGCTATATTTGGTCGCTGGCCTGGGATGGAGACGAAGCTTCAGATAATCAAGTTTTGGCTCAGTTTAGTGGAAACCAGCTTATTATGTTTGGAGAAGATCAAGACCGGAACTTATACCTCGGATCTTTTGACGGCAATATTTACACGTTTCGTTCTATTGCAACTTCCAGTGAACAGAAAGAGGAAGTTCCGAGCACCTTCCAACTGCAACAGAACTATCCCAATCCATTCAACCCCTCCACGCAAATTACTTACCAGCTACCAGAAGCAGCTGATATAGAATTGAGTGTATTCAATATGCTTGGGCAGAAAATTCGGGTGTTAGAATCCACACGAAAAGCAGCGGGCAGCTACACCATATCCTTCGATGCCTCATCCTTAACCAGCGGTGTATATATCTACCAACTTCAATCCGGTTCCACCACACTGACCCGGAAAATGACCCTGATAAAATAGGATAAAAAGGATGTGGAACCTTAGTTTAATTTATAAAGTAAACTGTCTTTACTGCTCATTTAAGATACTTCATCTTGATAGAAAAGTGATCACATAAGGTCATCTAACAAATCTCTGGCACGCTCCAGATTCCATTGATCGATTTCCGTTTCAGCATTCATTTTCAGCACCTCATTGAGTACACTTATCGCTTTTTGATCCTCTCCCGCTCGCTGATAATGTTGGGCCAGATCCAGTTTAAAGCGAAGCGTTTGGGACGGTTCTAAGTCAATGGCTTTCCGTATATACTGAGCTGCTTTGGCATTGGAAGCGCCTTTGGGCAATCCTTTCGAAAACATCCCTGCTGCAAACTTTTGTGCAGAGCCTACATTCGCAACTTTACTGTGCCACAAGCCCAGAAGATGCCAGGCAGGCCCGAATTCAGGCATCATTTCTAATGCTTTGTCTATATGTCTTTTTACGACATGTGACTTTTCGATCCTCACTTTTGAACCCGATATATCTGAAATACGTCCGTTCGCCACTGCATACACAAAATGAGATCTTCCCTCCTCCGGATATTTCTGCAAAACTTCCTCCGCATATTTTAATGACTCCTCATAATACTCCCTCATCTGTGCTTTAGACTCCGCCCGATAGCCAATTCTTGCATGGAGTAAACTTATATGCCATAATGCCTCGAAATTATCACCATCCACTTTCAGCACATCCAGATAAGCTTTCAGCGCTTCTGATTCTTGTGACTGACTGAAATACTCAGAGGCCTGCTCTAGTAATTCTTCTTTGTTGGGCTGCGCCTGTGTTTCCTGAAGCATCACACCCCCAAAGAACGGAATTAAAATTAAGATCCCAGTTAATTGCAGCGTTTTGATACTCATATTATCCAAATTAGATTGAATGAATTCACTCATATGTAGTAAACTAACATCGTTAAAAGTTAGTATTCACACAAAGTAAACCGCTATCAAACCGGAAGTTAATTGAGTTAAATAATAGTTCTGTTTTTTCTGAGATTCTCTTTATATTTAAAGCCTTTTTCGGATAAGAAATTGAACGTATAAAATATCCATATTCATGAAACGCACGTATCAACCAAGTAATAAAAAGCGTAAGAACAAACACGGCTTTCGCGAGCGCATGGCTTCCAAAAATGGCCGCAAGACTTTAGCTCGTCGACGCAAGAAAGGCCGTCACAAGCTAACCGTCAGTGATGAGAGAAAAGGAGCTAAGTAATCTGACTGGTTCAGGTTCACATAGATTTACCTTACCCAAATCTCACATTTTAAGTGGCAGACGAAATTTCGAGGAACTTTTTTCAGGTTCCTCTCTTATTAAAAATAAGGATGTAAATCTTCGGTATGCCACCTACCCTGATGCCGGCCGGAACCTTCTTGTTGGCTTCATTGCTCCAAAAAAGATCGGTAATGCTGTGCATCGCAATCGCACCAAGCGACTTCTGCGTGAAGCTTACCGGCTCAACCAACATATCATCACTGATTTGCCGGAATTTACTGACATAGGGCTCCACTATGCTTTTTTGGCAAAGCGCACAACCCTATCTTTCGAAACCGTTCAAAGTCAGGTAGTCGAACTTTTGACTGAACTGCGTGAGCGTGTTTCTGCAAATCGATCACCTTTATAAAACGCATACTTTTGGATAAGAATACCGCCACCGGATTTGTTTTGATCTTTTTACTGATGTTGGGATGGTTTTATTTCACCATGCCATCTGAAGAAGAACTAGCTCAGCAACAACGCGACCAAGCCGTTCAGGATAGTTTAGCTTTAATTGAGCAAAACCGGCAGGATTCACTCGAACAAGACCAAGATGAGGTTGCCGCACAGGAAGATGATTTTTCTCGGCAAGAATCCATCGGCCAGGAAGATGATGATGAGGTCGTGGTACAAGGTTTATTTGCCCAGTTCCAGGACACGGTACAGCAAAAGATCAAAGTCACAACTCCTTTATACACCGCGATATTCAATAACAAAGGTGCTGGACCTTCTTCTTTTAAGCTCAACCAATACGACACCTGGGATGGACGTCCGGTTCAGCTGATAGATGACACTACCAGGTCTGCTTACAATATCGGATTCCTGTCAGAGGAAAATTATAATATTGAGACCCAGAATATTTATTTCGATCAGGTTACACGGGGCTCCTCCATAACCATAGCTGAAGGTGAACAACGGGAGATCCGCTATGAGTTAACCCTGGATGATGGCCGGGAAGTGCAGGTAACATACCTCCTTAACGGGGAAAACTACGAGGTGGATGTTGATGTTCAGTTCATAGGACTGCAGGATTATATTATTGGTGGCGATATAGACTTCGGGTGGACAGCTCCACTCAATTTCACAGAAAAAGATCCCACACAGGATGCTCTTGAAACCGCCGCTTATGTATACGCAGGTGGTGAGCTTGAGAAGTTCAAACTGGATGAAGCCGGCCGCGAGGAAACTACAATCAATGGAAATATTGACTGGACTTCTACCAAAACGAAATTCTTTACACAGGTCATAAAACCTCTCTCTCCAACCGATGCGGCAATGCTAACTGGAGAAGTAACAGGTGAGGCTGACAACGCAAATACGGATCATAGATATACCTCTTCGATCCGCACCAATTTAGATGATCAGGGCGCGGTCTCATTCCGGTTATATCTTGGACCTCTGAAGTACCGTGAACTCACTCAGATCGATGAACATGCCTACGATATGGTAGATGTAGGCTGGAGCTGGCTGCGGTGGTTCTCCGATCCTTTTGTACGCTGGATGGTGATCCCTTTCTTTGAATTCATGTCGGGCTTTACCAGCAATTATGGAATTATCATTATCGTGTTTGCCTCGCTGGTGAAATTGGTTCTTTCTCCTCTTACTTACAAGAGTTACAAAAGCATGGCAGCCATGGGCGAACTTCAGCCCCAGATGAAAGAAATTCAGGAGAAGTACAAAGACAATCCGCAGAAGCAACAAAAAGCTACGATGGATCTCTATCGCAAGAACAAAGTAAATCCATTGGGCGGATGTTTACCTAACCTGCTTCAGTTCCCGATCCTGATCACGCTTTGGCGTTATTTCCAGAATTCTATTATGATACGTCAGGAAGAATTCCTGTGGGCCGGTGACCTTTCTGCACCCGATTATATATTCACACTGCCATTCGAGATCCCATTCCTTGGTGACCAAATAGCCGGTTTTGTATTACTTATGACCGCAGCCATGATGGTTCAAAGTAAACTTACAGGTGGAATGAGCGGTGGTGGTGGTTCCAGCCCTATGGCCGGACAAATGAAAATGCTTCAATACATCTTCCCGGTAATGCTGCTGTTTATCTTCAATAACTTTGCAGCAGGCTTGAGTTTGTATTATCTCATTTTCAACGTGCTCTCTATCCTTCAGCAGTTCTTCATTAAGCGAAGTTTGCATGGCGATAAAGAGGATAAACCTGCGAAAGCTTAAGCTAGACCTTTTACCTATAATGCAGTCCCTCCTGAAAGATAATTAGATTCCCGCCTCCGCGGGAATGACTTTCATAGGTTTGTTACCAATCAATATTTTGAGATTCGATGGGATGTGTTAACTTTGCGGCGAACCTACAAAATCGGATCTATTTTGTTAAGTAACGCACTCGCACACTATCCGCAATTCCGATTCCGGGATGGACAAAAACTACTTTGGAATCCCATCCTTAAAAAGACTTTTGTCATTCGGCCCGAAGAACGGGTACGACTGGCCCTGGTCGATTATCTTACCATGGAAGCAAACGTTTCCACCTCCCGTATTTCTTTTGAAAGCCCGGTAAAGCTGGCGGGCGACAAATCCTCTTCCCGAACCGACATCATTTGCTACGATCAGGATTTCAAGCCCTTATTGCTTGTTGAATGCAAAGCACCGGATATCAAACTCGATGAAAAGGCCGCTATCCAAATTGCCCGGTACAATCAGAAAGTGGGAGCTCCTTTCTTGCTCATCAGTAATGGCATGCTGGATTTTTGGTTCAAAAGTGAGGACGATAAAGTTCATGCATGCCCTGAAATCCCAGAACAATTTCAACCCAATGGTTCACCTGAGTATGCGTCTCTTTACTGGGAAGAAAGAGCCTTCATCGGATCAAAACCCGCGCCCAAAATCCGGTCTTATCTCACCGAACAATGCAGGCTTTTGTTTGGAGAAGCCCATCAACCGGTCAAGTTTCTGAATTTCGATGGGTTTTCTCCTGAGTTCGCTTTGAGCCATTATTACCGCATTTTTGGTCAACCCGAAAACAGTAAAATCGGCTTGAGTATTTCTGCAAATCCTTATGGCGGGAGCCAACTGAATGGCGTGCTAAATCAAAATGGCGCCAACACTGCTTTTTTTACCACCTCTTTAAATCTGCTGGCTGAAGATGTACACCCAAATACTGAAATTCATTCTGCCCAGGGCGTAAAGAAGCTTGATCTCTCCAAGAGAACCGATTTTAATTTTGAGATCGATCTTGCAGAAATTATACCTAGCATCCGCCAACTGCTTTTAACATTTTCCTGAGGCAACGGGGTCGATATTCACCGGCTATTTCCCTATTCTCCAATCCATAAAAAACTTTCACCAAAAGTCTTTTCAACCCATTATGATGCATCAAAATCACCGTAAGAAGTTATTCTCCCTATTTGAAGAAAATCAAAGTGGAGTCGTATTCATACAAGGCTCGGATATCCTTTATCGAAATGAGACAGATTATGAATATTCCTTCCGACAGGAATCGAATTTCTGGTATTTAACAGGGGTGAATGAACCTGATTGCGCGTTGATCCTTGATCTGAAAACGGAAGAATATCATCTTTTTGTACCCAATAGAGATGCTCAATATGCAGTATGGCATGGATATGTGAAATCCCGGGAAGCATGGCAGGAGCAATATAACCCCGACCATCTTCACTTTACCAACGAGATCTTAACGGTGATGAATGAGATCAAGCCGGGAAAGGTGTATTGCCTGAACGAAGCTGATGCCGAGCTGGTGGAAGATCTTGACCGTGGTTTTGAAGCCGATATCGAAACGCTTCAGGATGCCCTCACTTACTGCCGTGTCATCAAGACTGATGAAGAGCTGGAATACATGCGGAAGTCTGCCCGGATCAACAATCTGGCGCATACAGAAGTAATGAAAGCCATTAAGCCCGGAATGCACGAGTATGAGCTGAAGGCCCTTTTCACCAAAATTCATTATGAAAACGGGTTACAGCAAGATGCCTACAATGGAATATTTGCCGGTGGAAAAAATGGTGCCATCCTGCACTATGTGGAAAATAACAGCCGGATCAAAGATGGCGATTTGTTTTTGATCGATGCCGGTCATGAGTATGAAGGCTATGCGTCCGATATCACCCGTACATTTCCGGCCAATGGTACGTTTACAGACATACAGGCAGGTGTATATGATGCCGTTTTGAATGCCCTGAATTCCTGTATTGAATCGGTGGATGTTGGGGTGAAGATGGAAGATCTGCACCTGAGTGCTGCCCGAACTATGATGCAGGGCTTGAAGGACATTGGACTCCTGAAAGGCTCTCTTGATGATATTATGGAAAATGATATTTTCGCCTTGTTTTTCCCTCATGGACTCGGCCATTTCCTTGGACTTGACACCCATGATGTAGGCGGGTATCCCAAAGGAGTAGAGCGCATCGACCGGCCTGGAATAAAATTCCTCCGTGTCCGCCGAGACCTGCAGCCCGGAATGGTGATCACGATCGAGCCCGGGATTTACTTCATCCCAGCCCTCCTGATTCCCGCTCTTGAAGATGATACACAGTCACAATTCCTTAATGCTGATAAACTGACCAACCTTTTCGATTTTGGTGGAATTCGCATCGAGGACAATATTGTGGTCACTGAAAATGGCTATGAAAACATGACCGATGTACCGAAGGATAGAAATGAGCTTGAAAAGATAATTAGCAGTTAGCAGGATACGGGACGATAATCAGTGTTCAATTTTTTTCTGATATAATCGTTGGTCCTGCTTTACTTTTGGCAGAAGCTCTTTTCGAATAATTCTTTGACCTGCTTGTCGGAGCTGCTGTTAAGAGCTGATTCTGCGAACGCTTCAAATTCTTTTTTGGTAAAGCTACTGAGAAGATCCGCTATTTCCGGAATGGAGTGAGGAAGCATACTGAGATCAGATATTCCCGCACCAATGAGAAATGCCACACCAACAGGATCGCCGGCAAGTTCTCCGCAAACACTCAGGTCTGCACCTTCCTCAGTAGCGCCTTCCTGTGTTGTTTTTATAAGCTGAAGCACCGATGGATGGTAATGCTGAAAAAGGGCTGAAATACGCTCATTACCGCGATCTACAGCCATAGTATATTGGGTGAGATCGTTGGTGCCGATACTTAAAAAGTCTACTTCCCGGGCAAATTTTCTGGCTGAAATTGCTACGCTGGGTACCTCCACCATCAACCCAAGCTGAATACCTTCATCTACGGCATATCCTTCTGAGGTAACGGCCTCCCGAGCTTCTTCAAGTTCTTTTTTGATGCTATCTACTTCATCCATCACCGAAACCATCGGAACCAGGACTTTAATCCTTCCGGGATATTTTCCGGATACTTTCAAAATGGCCTTAAGCTGATTTTGGAGAAGCTGCTTTTCATCCAGCAATAATCGGATCCCGCGCCATCCCAAAAACGGATTATCCTCTTTGCTGGCACGTGTTGTCGTTTTATCTCCCCCCACATCAAACAAACGAATGGTTACAGGACCTTCAGTCCCTTCCAAAATGTGACTGTAAAATACTTCCTGATCTTCTTGTCCCTTGCGAATTCGGCTTCCAAACAACAAACTCTCCGTTCGCAACAAACCAATTCCTCGGGCTCCATGCTCTGCAACTTTGGGCAGTTCCGCCTCAAATTCAATATTTGCAAGCAACTGGTATGGGTGTCCATCTTTGGTTTCAAAAACTTCCCGGCACTTTCTTGCGGATAACTTTAGCCGGTCTTTCTGTTTTTTTCTGTAGGATTTCAGCGTTTCTTTATCGGGATGACAGATCAGCATGCCACTTTCAGAATCCAGGATAAGTTGCTCGCCTGCGTCAATATTCTTAGTCGCTTTTTTTACACTAACCACACAAGGAAGTCCAAGAGATTTCGCTATGATAGCTGCGTGAGAGGTCGGTCCGCCTTTCTCCATCACCAATCCGGCCATGCCTTTTTCATAAAAAGCCACAAGTTCTGTCGGGCTTATATCCTTAGCCACAACCACATCCCCTTTTTTAACCGGATGTTTATGTGTGTGATTACAAACAATTGCGATCAACCGGTCTCTGATATCTTCAAGATCGACAATACGCTGCTTAAACAATTCGGAACCACTTTCCTTTAACCGCTCAATGAACTTGCAGTAGGTGCTGTAAATGGCATATTCCACAGTCAGCAATTTCTCTTCAATAATTGCCGAGACACTTTTCTCAATTTCAGGGTCCTGAATGATCTGTAACTGGGCTTCAATGATCTCCCGGGTACTTTTATCCGTTAATTCCTTCGCCAATAACTCCAGCTCTTCAGTCAGGCCTTTATTCGCCTTGCTAAATTTCTTTTTATGTGTCTCAACATCTTTTTCAGAAATTGAATTAGGCTCGACCTCAGCAGATTCAATATCGATCACTACAGACTTGCCTATACCGACGCCAACCCCTACACCCCGTCCATTAAAATGTTTTTCTTTTGTGTCGGCAATATCAGCATTCATGATGCTATTCCTCGTCCATTCCAAACTTATCTTCTATCAGTTTCTCTATAGCTGTGAGTGCTTCTTCCTCATCGGAGCCATCTACTTCAAGTTCCAATTCTGCTCCATGTTCCGCGGCGAGCGTCATCACCCCTAAAATACTTTTCCCGTTTACCCGATATCCATAGCTGTGAATAAAGAAATCTGATTTATACTTACTCGCTAATTTCACAAGCTGAGCTGAAGGACGTGCATGAAGTCCCGCCGAATTTTTTATGGTTACTTTCTTTTTTATCATATCTCTAAGTTAGTTTCATAAAATGAAGATAATATCATCAATATGCCAAGTTTTGAACTTATTTTTTAATGATACCATTCTTGGCAACCCATGATTATCTCAAAAAAATGAATTAAATCTTTCAGCCAATGTTTCTTACATTTGAGCTGAACAAATTAGATTAAATCTATGTCAGTTACTGAAAAAGACGTTAAATATATAGCCAACCTTGCAAGGCTCCAACTGGATGAAAAAGAAGTTTCTTCACTGGCCGGAGATATGAATAAAATTCTCGGTTATATGGACCTGCTTGATGAACTCGATACCGAGAATGTGGAACCTCTCGAGCACGTTATTGACCTGGAAAGCCGGCTTCGAAAAGACAAAGCCGAAGAACCACTATCGCACGAGGACGCCCTTAAAAATGCCCCGGATGCCGACAGTGACTATTTCCGTGTTCCAAAAGTGATCGAATAATCTCCTCCTATGGCTTCTCAAGCTCCTGCTTCTTCCCAAGATTTTTTCTCTAAACTACCTGATAGCCGTCAACATATCGTTGCGCTGCTGATCTTGTTTATCATTCCTTTTGTGCTATTTACAGCCATTACTATTGGGGGGCAGGAATTGCAGCGTCACGATACTACCCAATGGCGTGCGGCTGCTGAATCTGTAATTGAATACCGCGAAACCTACGACAAAGAACCACTTTGGGTTACCAACATGTTTGGGGGAATGCCTTCTTTTGTAGTTTCTACAAAAAATGTAGTGCCCTATCTAAATAATCTTACCCGCTACTTCAATAATATCTACCCTGCTTTTGAGTACTGGATAATGTTGGCGGGGATGTACTTCTTGCTTATATCAATGAAGTTCAGGAAGCTTAGCGCCGTATTTGGCAGCTTGATGTATGGCCTTGCAACGTACCTCCCGGTTATCATCGTGGCCGGGCATAACACCAAATTCAAAGCCCTCATCTTTGTCCCGTGGCTCATTGCCGGCTACTGGCTACTTACCCGGAAAGAGAAAAAACTCCCCGGACTCCTGCTTTTTTCTGTAGCGCTAACTATGGAGCTTCGTGCCGGTCATCCACAGATAACCTACTACATCTTTTACCTGTTGGGCTTCTTATTTGTCTTTGATTCCTGGAAAGCTTTCAAAGAGAATCAGCTTAAACCATGGATGGTCACAACCGGCTTATTGGTGATTGGGGGACTCGTTGGTATTATGGGACACGCCCAGAAATTGTTAACCCTTCAGGAATATGCTAATTATAGTTTACGAGGTGGTTCCGCCCTCGATAACTCCACCGGACTTTCTACTAGCTACGCTTTTGCATGGTCGCAGGGTATATGGGAGACCATCACACTGATCATACCAAATTATTTTGGCGGGGCTTCACCGGAATACTGGGGCCCAAAATCTTTTACTTCAGGCCCGCACTATATTGGAGCGTTAAGCCTCCCTTTTATTTTGATGGCATTATTGCGGGAACGCAGTAAAGTGATGTACGTATTCTTCGCTGCGGGAACGCTGGGAATCCTTTTTGCATGGGGCGGAAATTTCCGATTATTGAATGAACTGGCCTTCGACTATATCCCTTTCTTCGATAAATTTCGCGCACCTGAAACCTGGCTGATATATACCGCCTTTTGTTACAGTGTTGTGGCTGTCTTTGGACTTGACTGGTTTATTGATTTCATATCTGATAAGAAGAAAGATCTCAGCCGATTATACCTGCCCATGGGAATTGTTGGTGTTGTGGCAGTCATCTTAGTTATTCAGGTTAATTCCTCTGATTTCACCCGACCCGGAGAAGTTCAGAATATCGCCAATCAAATTGCTCAGCAAAATCAGGTTCAACCCAATAACCCACAAGTTCAACAACGGGCTCAGAATTATGTGAATACGCAGATGGTTCCCGCTCGCGAAGAAAAAGCGACCTCTGATATATTTCGCTTTTCTATCATTATTGTGATAGCCGCCGGGTTGATGTACCTCGCTTTTGCAGGGAAAATTCCTGCGAGCGCCGCATTATTTGGTTTTATTTTGATCGTCGCCATCGACATGATCAGTGTGGACAAACGATACATCCCAGAAGATTCTATTGTGGCCGGAAATATAGATGCTAAAACGATTCTCGAATCAGAACGTCGAGATATAGATAACTGGATACAGGAGCGTATTTCTGAAGGCACAGAATATCCATACCGCGTACTTCCGCTGCTTCGTGATCCTTACAGCAGTTCAACACCCGCCTATTTTTATCCCGTTATTGGTGGATATTCTGCTTCTAAACTCAGCGTTATTCAAGACGTGATGTATGGCAACGGCCCGCTGAACATCCAAAGCCGGAATTTCAATCCTGAGCTGCTTGATCTCATGAATGTAAGGTATGTTACCTACTCACAGCAGCTTCCACTTCCTGGCTTTACTCAGGCTTTCAGGGGGCAACAGGGGATGGTGTTTGAGAATCAAAACGTACTGCCCAAGGCCTTCTTTGTTGATTCGGTGATCACCGTTCAGGAGCCTACCGAAGCTTATGATTATCTCATGCCCGGGCAGCTGGATTTCTCCCAAACGGCTGTAATCGAAACTTCGAAATCTATTCAGGCCTCAGCTGATACTACAGCCTCCGTTGAAGTCACCGAATACACCGGGCCGGAGATCACACTGGACATTTCCCGTTCAGAGCCTGGCTTCTTAGTTTTAAGTGAAGTTTATTATCCTGCCGGCTGGACTGCTACCTTAGATGGTGAGGAAATCCCCATATACAAAACCAATTACTTCCTGAGAGGACTTCAAATTCCGGACGGCCAACATACCGTCAAACTTCATTTCTTACCAGATCGATACGTGATTGGCGTTCGTCTGGAATGGTTTGCAGTAATTGCCCAACTTTTAATTGCCGGTTTTTGGGGATTCACCTTGTTTAAAAACCGCGAATAACGTGGCTTCCAAAAAAGTATTCATAGTAAGCTACTATTGGTATCCTTTTGCAGGCGTTGGAGCTTATCGCATTTCCAGATTTGTAAAATACTTACTTAAATCTGGTTGGGAAGTTGTCATTTTGACCACCAAAGAAGCTTCTTCCGGAATGCAGGATGAACCGGACGACCCGATCCTCAACCAGTGTAAAGTGTATCGGTCAAAGATCATCGAGCCAACCGGACTGATTTCCTCCGGAAATAAGGACTCTTCCAAAACCAGTAATCCCTCAATTTTTTATCAAAAAGATAAGAACTGGAAATCGAAATTAGCGGTATGGGCGCGGCTAAACCTGATGATCCCCGATGCTAAATTCACCTGGAAATGGTTCGCTGTTCCCTTGGGTAAAAAGATCATCAACAAAGAAGATCCAGACCTGATTCTATCTACTTCTCCTCCTCCTACCACAAATCTCATCGCCAAAAAACTGGCAGAATGGAGCGGGCTTCCCTGGGTGGCTGATTTCCGCGATCCCTGGACCAATATTTATTATTACGATGATAACCCCCAGAGCAACTGGGCCCGAAGCCGAAATAAAAAACTGGAATCAGAAACACTGCACCGGGCAGATAGAATTACTCTGGTCAATAATGGTTTTTTCCCAGAACATGCAGAAGATATCGCAGAAAAATCCACGGTGATTCCAAATGGATATGATCCGGATCATATCATTCACAATGGAAAATCCTCTGGGAAAAACGACGTATTCACGATCCGGTATTTTGGAAGTTTAAAGGCCAACCAACACCCTGCTGCATTTATTAAAGCATTACAGGCTATAGATAAAGATCAGCCTGAGGTTGCTCAAAACCTGGCTTTTGAGTTTTACGGGAGTATTGACCCAAACATCAAAGAAGAGATCTCCTCGATCACTAACCATGTTGAGACCCGATTTAACGGATTTATACCGCACGATGAAATGATGAAGAAGGTGAGCAAATCTGACCTGCTACTGTTAACCATAGGAAGAACGAAGAACAGTAAATTTGCGCTGTCAACGAAAGTGTTTGAATACATGATCTCCGGAAATCCTGTTTTGGGGATCGGTCCGGTAGATGGTGCGGCCTCGGAGTTGGTTCAAAAAACAAATATCGGCGGCTTTTTTGATCACGAGGATGCAAAAGGAGTTCAGGAATTCATTATTTCTCTATATGAAGCTGCCCAAAAAGGAGACGTTTTGTTCACTCCTGATCAAGATGCAGTTGAGGAATACAGTTTCAAGAACCTCACCAAAAAATTGGAAGACATCATGCTTACCACCATTCAATAACTACTTTAACTTATCTCGCTGTTTTTTACCAGAAGAAGTAGTGGGGATCTTCCTGATGAACTGAAAGTCCTGCGGAATTTTATAGGGCTCCAGTTTACCTCTCAAAAACTGAGAAAGTTCTTTCGGAGTTGGTTCTTCTTTTCCTTTCAACACCAGATATGCTTTGATCCTCTCACCAGTAAGCTCATCTCCTTTTGAGATAGAGATACAAGCTGAATCTTTGACAGCAGGATGCTGATTTAGAGCCGCTTCTATTTCAGAAGGAAATACTTTTTTCCCACCGATATTGATCACATCATCTTTGCGACCACTTAAAAATACATATCCCTCATCATCTTTATACCCAAGGTCCCCGGTTTTAAACCAACCATCAATGAACGATTTTTTTGTGAGCTCCGGCTTTTTCCAGTATCCCGGAGTTTGAATATCTCCCTTTACCACAATTTCACCGATCTCGCCAATGGCTTTTTCCTGGCCTTCATTACTTAGAATGGCTACCTGCACATTGGGACTTGCTTTGCCTAAAGCATGCAGCTTACCAGCCGCTTCATGAAACTCGATGAAGATATTTGCAGCAGCTTCCGTCAGTCCATAGTGCATGCAAATCCGGGTATCAGGAAGGTTTTCAGCCAGCTCTTGCTTTTCATCCAGCTTCATGGGAGAGCTGCCAAACTCAATGTATTTCAGTTTATTGAAGTACTGAATGTAGCGGTCTTTCATTAGTTTTTTAACAATGGAAAAGCCTGAGGGAACCATACAAATGCCTGTTGCACCTTGCTTTTCAATAGCATCAAAGAAGACTTTTGGAAACATAAACCCATCTGCCAAGATCACGGTAGCTCCCAGAAATAAATTGGTTCGCAGTCGCCGAAGCCCAAAGGCATGATGCAAAGGGAGAGGAATGATCTCTGTATCTGAATCATCATTCCCAATATATTGATTGGAATTCACCGCCCCAGCTAAAATATTTTGATGGGTAAGTTTCACACCTTTTGCACTCCCGGTTGTACCAGTAGTAAAAAGTATGTCAGCCAGGTCTTCTTTTTCAGGAAAGCTGAACTCCGCAAGGGGAGATTCCTGAAGTATAGTTTCATCAAACGGAAATTGTGGAAATGGATGATTTGCTTCTGTGGGGTGAAGCACCACTTTGGGCTCTGTCTGTTGCAGCAGATCCAGCATGCGCTCTTCAGGAAGTTTAACATCCAGCGGAACGGCTATCGCATTTAATAAATGGGTAGCAAGATAGGTATAGGCAAAAAATGGGTTTTTATCTCCGTAGAAAGCTACACGGTCCCCTTTCCCAACCCCCTTCATTTTTAGAAATGTTGCCGTTTTTCGCACGTTTTCAGATACTTCCCGATAAGAAATCTGTACGTCTTTCCAGATGATCGCAGTCTTATCAGGATGATTTTCTGCACTTCGAAAAAAGCCTTCAACAATTGAATTCGGCTGCATTATTCCGGGTTGATGTCTTTTTGAGCAAGCATTTTTTTGATATCTCCAATGGTCTTGATCTCTCCAATTTCTTCCGGTGAAATCTCAATATCAAATTCATCTTCTACCGCTGTAATTATGTTTACATGTCCCAGAGAATCCCAGGAATCAATGTCTTCAGGACCGGTTTCGTTAGTTAATTCGATTCCTTCTTCAATAAATAACACTTCTTTGATCAACTCTTCTATGGTCATTCTTACTAATTTGAGATCAGGTTTTTGGGAGTATTTTTCGTCCCAGTGCCTGGAAATTATCTTTAATATCCTGTGTTACCGTAGCGCCCATCGAAATAAATACGTTATTACCAATTGTTAGCTTATTAAGGATAGTAGCATTTGGGCTGATCCATACATTGTCTCCAATTGTGGTTGAGCCTGAGATAGCGACACAACCCGTGATCAGACAATTTTTCCCGATGCGGACGTTATGCGAAATATGCGCTGACTTTGAGATCTTAGTGCCCTCGCCAATGATGGTATTATCGAGCGTACCGCGATCGATGGTTGTGCCCGCCCCAATTTCAACGCGGTCGTGAATTTCCAATCCGCCAATGTGAGGGAATCGCTCCCAGGCGCCCTCATCGGTTTTCGCGAGTCCAAAACCTTCGGCTCCCAAAATAGCGCCGGCTTCAATAACCACGCCATTGCCAATGGAAGTGCCATCGTACACAAAATTGTTTCCGTGAAGAATTGAATTCTCCCCAATAGTACACTTCCCGATGTAGGAATTCGGCCCCACGTATACGGAGTCCGCAATTTCCGCTTCGGGGTGAATGGTTGCCGTCTGGTGAATTCCGGGCTCGAAGTTTTCGGAGGCTATATTCCGAAGTAAGCGTGTAAAAGCCAGCTTTGGATTTTTGACGACAAAGAATCCTTTTTCTTTGAGCAAAGCATCAGTAAACTGAATGGAATCATCGCAAATAATGAGATGTGCTTTGGTCTTTTCAACCAATTCTTGCTTGTCTTCACGGTCGGGACTGCACCAAACAACTGAGTGCTCATTTGCCTCTGAAATGCTTTTGACGTTATCGACGAAATCAATATCTGCATTTCCCCGAAAGTCGAAGTCGACCAATAGGTTTTGCTTTAGGTCTTCAAGTGTAAATTTATCCATTCAATTTGGGTCTCAAAAAGTTTCTTGTCTGAAAACTATAAGAAGATAAAATCTTTTGATCAGAATTATACTTTCAAGCGAATCACTTCAAATGCTTCTGCAAAATCTTCTTTCACCTGAACGCCCCGAACTCTCGCGAGACCTTCAATAAATTCACGAGTAAAATAATTGCGCTGTTTGATAAGCTGAGATTCATATACTGACATCATTTCCCACTTCTTATCCATATGCTTTTGCTTTAGCGTGACAAATGCTTCTGTGTTGAAGGTTACGTGATTCCAGGGCAGCTCGTATCCCCAAATGCTGTTGTCTTTAAAGGCTCTAAGTCCCTCGTTATGTACCACTTCATGATCCTGATGCAGATCATTTCCGGAAGGCAAGAGCACGAGATCAGGCTGAATGTCATTGCGAAGCTTTATCATTGCCTCAAGCACTTCCTGCCTGGAATAATTCAATTTCCGAACCTGGTAATCATAAATGAAATAGTGATCCTCTGGCACCCCTAAAATCTCCATCGACTTAATGAATTCTTTTCGGAGAATATCAGGATCTGACCCTTCCGGAACAGAAGCCCGGGCCGTTGAAAAAGCCGCTACGTAAATTTCGATCCCTTCTTCCAAAAAACGAGCCATGGTGCCGCCACAACCCAGCTCGGCGTCATCGGTGTGTGGGGCGAGAATGAGTATTTTCTTAATTCCTTGTAATGCCATCAATCCGTTTATTTTTGATTTTTTGCAAGGTAAAAAAGGATCTGCCTAAATAGAAATTCCCACAGATAATTGTGTTTCACTCAGAAAAGTTGCTTAGGTTTTTGTTAGCTGAAGTCACAGAACCAAATTGATGCCAAAAAAACCAACCATTCTTTTTATTCATTTTGGAGAATCCTCATTCGTAAAAGAAGATCTTCGGATTCTTGAATCTCTCGGGGAAATAAGGATTTTTCATTTTCAGGCATCCAAATCGGGACTTTCTCTGCTGAAAAATTTTGCCCAACAAGTTTTTTGGCTTCTGAATAATATGCCTGATGCAGACCTCATTTACTGCTGGTTTTCAGACTATCATTCATTTCTTCCCACTGTTTTTTCCAAATGGTTTGGAGTTCCGTCCATCACCGTACTAGGTGGGTTTGACTGCAATAAGATCGAGTCATTGAATTATGGCATTTTTTGCAGCCGGTGGCGCGCTCCTCTTGGAAAATATGTGTTGAAAAACAGCTCTTTACTGTTGCCTGTTGATAGAACTTTGATCAAAACAGATTCCGTGGCTAAACACTGGGGAGAAGCTCATCCAAACGGAGTCTCTCATAATATCCCTGGATTTAATAACAATTGGAAAGCTTTACCAACCGGTTATGATCCGAAGGCGTGGGAAGCCAGTCCCGCTCAAAGAGAAAAAATAGTTAGCACTGCTGCTTTATGCTCCAATCACAGGACTGCACTTATAAAAGGATGGGATCTGTTTATCGAAACTTCGAAGTTGCTACCCGATTTTACATTCAAGATTGTGGGTGCGGATCCTAAGTTTGTACCCAAGTTAAAAGCACGGTACAAACCGGGAGAAAATCTCGAATTCATACCACCCGTAGCCCGACACGAGCTTGCAACTATCTATCACCAAAGCTCCGTTTACGCACAATTATCGCGGACTGAGGGACTTCCCAACGTACTCTGTGAGGCCATGATGTGCGGATGTGTTCCGGTAGGAAGTCCTGTTTTTGGTATTCCACATGGAATTGGGGATGCCGGATATACTGTACACAAACCGGATCCGAAAGAAATTGCCTCATCCATAGAAAAAGCGCATTCTCAATCTCCATCCCTCCGTAAAAAAGCCCGTCAGCGAATTATTGATGAGTTTTCACTTGAAAAAAGAGCCGATAGATTAAGAGAAATAGTTTCTAAAATGGTTCAATGGTAACAGCTACAAATCAAACCACTCTTTTATTTTTCGTCCGGGCGGAGTTTTGGCAATGACTCGCTTTACAATCGACTTTTTGTCGTTAAAGTGAATCCGGGCTTTTTCCAGTTGTACCAGCTTATTGTATTTGTAATCAGTATATGCGTTGAAGTCGTCGTAGGTTTTTAGAATTTTGACTACCTGTTTTCTTCTTTTCTCAAAATTCATTTGCTGACTCCAGGATCCCGAAGCATTTACCCGATACATACAAGTTACATCATCAATGTATCCATATTTGCCTCTGGTTCCCACAAACAGGGATAGTGGCAGATCTCCAACCGGAGAGTTAAATACCCACTCCGGAATTTCATCCACATATTTCTGCCGAAAAAAAATGGTTGCCGTAATCATAAAGTCTCCTGCTTTTATGATAGCATCCTTTAAGTCATATATCTTTTCTGATTCAGCTTTTTTGGGCCGGTATATTTTTTTTTCATCTGGATTTTCCTCAAAATAAAACTGAGCAGCGGTAAAACAGACTGAGCAATCTGGGTGATCTTCTAAAAAATCATATTGTTTTTGAAGTTTTTGAGGATCAATCCAATAATCATCCCCATCAAGTAAAGCAATGTATTTTCCAGTACAGTTTTCAAGGATATTTTGAAAATTATAGAGCCTTCCTCTTTTTTGCCTTTCAGTCCAATAGGCATCTCCCTTTTCTCGCTGTAATATTTTTATGTGAATATTCTCCGTACTCTCATATTCTTTGATGATCTTAAGCGTATCATCTGGCGAGAAATCATCCCCTATTACCACTTCAACTTTAAAATCCGTCTCTTGCATCATGATACCATCCATGGCCTGACGAATATAATCTTCATGGTTATAGCACATTAAGCGTACGCTAACTGCATATTCGCTTTTTGAATTACGCATAGTCAAATCTTTCTAACTGCTTCAATGCGATTTTGCCAAAGCGTTGGACTTCTTTTTCTGAAAGTTCCTCAAGATAATTACCGGCATTAGAAGCATCAGGTTTTCTCAAGGTTTTCTTTTTCCAGTCTAAAGTAGAGGAAGGTTCCTTTTGCTGCTGTATATCTGTGTTATAGTACTGAATCATTTTAGCATCATACGGCAGGTTCAGAAATTCGCATATCTTAGTTAACTCTTCCTCAGATGAGGTAATTAGATCCTCATATCGTACCCAAAATTTTTGGCTATCAGGAAGCTTTTCAAAAAATGAATCAACTTTCTCAATATTAGCCATCCATTCCTTTGCAATAGCAGAAATTTCGGTCGGAAGCTTGGGTTTATAAGGAGAATTGGTATCCAGCTTTTTTATCCCTTTATAGGAACATGCTACATCCCTGCCATCTCTAATAATGGCTATAAATTTAGCTTTAGGATAGATCGATTTTATCAGCGGAAGATGATCTAAATAGTAGTTATTCTTATCCCCCAAATATTTGGGATCTTTGTCTTGTTGCCGGGCATAACTTTCTACCACCAGGTAACACAATTCGGCATAAGACTTTGGGGTCTGTTCGAGAATTGAGGCTTTTAAGTTCTTATAGTCCAACTCCCAGTCTTCTATTTTTCGTGATGTTGATAAATCCGTGACAAATTCTTCTACTTTATTTTCATTGACTGAATCCCTTTCAGACCATTCTCCATATTTTGAATGCCACCATTGTATAAATCCACATTCCGGCGGGATGCATATCTCCGGGTGATGAGTGAGCATTAGCCGTAATAGACTAGTCCCGGATCTTGGATTTCCCAGTATAAAAATCATGTATTCAGACATTCCCTAAAGCTTTTTTGATGGTACCAATTACAAGGCCTTGTTCCTCTGGTTTCAATTCATGATATAATGGTAAACACAGAACTCGAGAGGAAATCGATTCACTAATGGGTGTTTCACCTGATACATATTCCAATTTATTGAGAGGGGGATAAAAATATCGTCTTGGATAAACATGCTTTTTCTCTAACTCTTTTTTTACATGCCCCATAACTTTTTCGCTTTCAAATACCGCAGAAAAATAAGAATAATTATATCCTTTCCGGTCAATCAACTGAAGTGCTTGTATGGGGCTGGAATCAAACTCCTCTTCGTATCTCAGATATTGCTTTTTCCGTCGTTCAAGGAGTTTATCAATATAGCGCAAGTTCACTAAACCCATTGCCGCATGAAACTCAGAGTTTTTTCCATTTACGCCTACCCCATTAAATGTCTCTGGACCATCATGGCCAAAATTACGCATGAAAAACATGCGCTCCATTAAAGACTCATCTTGGGAGATTACTGCACCTCCTTCTATGGTTTGAAATATTTTTGTAGCATGGAAACTACAAGTACTAACATCCCCCCAATCAAAAACAGAGCCACCTTTGTAGGTAGTCCCAAAGCAATGGGCTGCATCATAAATAACTTTCAACTGATGTTTTTCGGCAATTTCCTGAATTGCTTCAACATCGCAAGGATTGCCAAATACATGGGTAGCAAGAATAGCAGAGGTCCTATCAGTTATAGCAGCTTCAATTTTTTCAGGATCCAGGTTAAGGGAATAAGGATCAATATCTACAAAAACCGGTTCAACCCGTTCCCACACCAAACTACTGGTAGTGGCCACATAACTAAATGGTGTTGTAATAACTTCTCCGGTGATATTAAGTGATCTAATAGCAAATTGAAGAGCAATGGTTCCATTTCCTACATAAAGCAGGTCTCTGACCCTTAGATAAGCTTCAAGCTTTTCTTCAAGCTGTTGTACCAATGGGCCGTGGTTCGTGATCCATTCACGATTCCATATTCCCGTTAACATTTCCTCGTATTCTTTTTGGGGAGGTAAAAAAGGTTTTGTAATCAAAATCATAAAAAGCACTCAAAGTTTTCAAACTTCAATACTATTGAAAAAACAGCAACATATTATACATACTATGTTACCAATTCATATCTTAAAAAACATAGACAATCTGTACCTTCATATTTAGTACTGCTTAACCTTAGAGATAAAAAGCCTTTTGGGAATAATTGTTAAACAAAGTGTTAGAAATGCTCTCGTATCCTATCTGGGGGTCATTATTGGCTTTATTTCTACCATAAAGCTTTTTCCAAATATACTTGATACTGATCAGTTTGGGCTCACCAGAACCATGCTTGCTGTTATGTTTATTGGAGCCCAAACCATTAGTATGGGGCTACCAAGTTCTATCATAAAATATTTTCCCTTTCTTTCTAAAAAAGCGCAGGAACCAAAAGGGATTTTTACCCTCTTTTGCCTGCCTATTTTGTTCAGCTTTTTGATTTTTTCTGCCTTCTTCATCTTCTTTAAAGATTTTATTATAAGCTATTATCAAGAAACCCCTCTTATCTCTCAATATTATTATTACATCCTTCCCTTGGTGTTATTTTCTGCACTATATGGCACAATAAAAAGTTATATAAGCGCACTCCTTGATACTGTATTTGCTTCCTTTTCTCAGGAAATTCTACTACGACTTGTTGTAATTGTCGATTTGGTTTTATTCTATTTTGAATTCATTTCTTTTAAAGTATTTGTGATCATCTTTGTGCTGAATCACGCGCTTCAGTTCCTGTTTATGACGATTTATGGGATTAAAAAAGATTTTCTCAAATTCAACCTTTCCTCAGACATCCTGACAAAGCCTATTATTAAGAAGGTGGGAACCTATAGCCTCTATTCTTTTTTTGGTGGACTTACTATGATGATTGTGGGAAACATCGATATGCTTATGTTGAGTTCTTACGAAGGACTTTCCCAAACCGGTATTTACGCTATTGCATTTTATGTTGGTTCTGTCATTTCTATTCCCCGAAAGTCTGTGTCAAAGATCTCTCTTCCACTGATCGCCAAATCTTTTGAAGCTGACAATATGGATTACATCAGTAAAGTTTATAAACAAACTTCCCTGAATCAGTTTTTGGTTGGATTTTTGTTATTTATCGGGGTGTGGGCCAATATGGATAACCTTTATTCAATGCTTCCACAGGAGTATGCTGCCGGCAGCATTGTTATTTTGATCATAGGCATGGCCAATCTGTTTGATCTGATTTGTGGAGCTAACGGCCAAATTCTTATCTCCTCAGACTATTACCGGTTTGATCTGATCTTTGCACTTTTTTTAGTGGTAGTTGCAATCATTACAAATATCATTCTCATTCCTCTTTATGGGATTGTTGGAGCGGCACTTGCTACCGCCTCATCTATTTTTACATATAACCTTATGAAACTTGTTTTTGTGTGGATAAAGTTCTCTATACAACCCTTTAGCTGGCGTACATTAGCTATGATCCTGAATGGTGTATTTGTACTGCTTATTTCATTTACGATACCTGCATTTGAGAATATTTATATAGACATCCTGATTCGTTCTGTATTGATGACCATTCTATATATAGCCATCATCTGGGTATTTAATCTTTCACTTGAGTTTAAAGATGCAGGAAAAGGCTTCTTTAATAAATATTTCAGGTAGTTCAGAGTTACAAATTCCCTTAAGAAACTCTCCCCCACTCCCCTTATCTTTCGGCCAATCTTTTAACCCGATTTCACTTCAACCCAAATACACACATGGCTAAACCCAAATACACTTCGCACGTTGGAATGGTGGATATTCTCCCCGATGAATCTCCTAAATGGAGAGCACTGGAGAACATCATTCACGAAGAAGCGGCAAAGTTTAATTTTGAAGAGATCCGAACGCCCATCATGGAGCAGACGGAACTGATTGTTCGGGGCATCGGGCAGCTAACGGATATTGTGTCTAAGGAGATCTTTGCGTTTCAAAAAGGGGATAGTCATTATGTGTTGCGTCCGGAGCTCACGGCACCGGTGGTGCGTGCTTTTGTGGAACACCACCTCGAGCAGAGGGGCGGTTCGCAGAAGTTGTATTATATAGGGCCAATGTTTCGGGCTGAAAAACCACAAAAAGGACGTCAGCGTCAGTTTCATCAGTTTGGGGCTGAAGTGATCGGCAGTGATGATCCGGTAGCCGATGTGGAGATCATTGCCTTAATGATTCGCGTATATCAACGGGTAGGAATTGATAACTTTGAGTTGAAGCTGAATTCGGTGGGTGACCCGGAAAGCCGTGAAGCGTATAAAGAAGCATTGAAGAGCTTCCTGAAGCCAAATCTGGATAAGATGAGTGATCTTTCCCAAAAACGGTTTGAGAAAAACCCGATGCGAATCCTAGATTCCAAGGAACCTGAAGATCAGGAATTCATACAAAAGGCGCCGGTTATTCAGGATTACCTGAATGAGGAATCGACTGAGCATTTTGAGAAAGTGAAAGAGTATTTGGGTCAGCTCGGTATCAATTACACGCTGGATCCTCATTTGGTACGCGGGATGGATTATTACACGCGCACTGCTTTTGAACTAATTTCCCCTGATCTCGGCTCGCAGGATGCTTTGGCCGGTGGTGGTCGTTATGATCTGCTGGTGGAAGAGATTGGAGGGCAGCCTACGCCCGCAGTTGGTTTTGCAGCCGGCATGGAGCGACTAATGATCGCCTGTGAGGAATTGGATATTAAACTGGCAGAAGAAAAAACGGTAGACGTTTATTTTGTAACGCTTGGAGATGTCGCCCGGACCTGGGCTTTAACTCACCTCCCCAAAGCTCGCGAAGCAGGACTTTCTGCCACTATGGATTACAAGGGCCGGTCCATGAAAGCTCAGATGAAAGATGCGGATCGTGAGAATTCCCGTTATACTATTATCATTGGTGATAATGAGCTGGAAGAAGGTAAATTTACCCTTCGAAATATGAAGGAGAGTGAAGAACTTTCCCTTACTTTTGATGAGATCTTGGCGAAGCTTGGGAAGTGATCCATAAGTTATGAGCATCCGCTGACGAATGACATGTGCAGCAACTTCTTAGATCCAATTAAAGCCAGAGCTTGTTAGCGGGAACAGCCTAGGGGATTAACCCAACCAATGTCACAAGCGGACACTTGCGACAGGTGAATGCTTCTTCTGATTCGTCGGACCACTTTATTGGTGTTTAGGCTACCTTCCTTTTAGCTTTTTAAAGCTTCGTTAATCATCATTGGCTTTTCAGTGGTCGCACGATTTTTATATTTAAAACTCAGTGCTTCATCACTGCATAACTGCTACTCTTTGAGCATTTTTTTGACCTCGTCGATGTCTTCTACTTCTCCAATCACAGAAAGTTCATCACCTTCCTGAAGCACCGTAATTCCATGTGGAATTTTGATCTCTCCATTTCTGCGTATGATCGTGATCAGACTTTGTCCCGGGAAGGAAACTTCTTTGATCATCTTGCCAATATATTGTTGAGTTTTATTGTCCGGACTTAGAGTAATTTTGATGAATCTCTCGTCTCTTAAGAGTATTTCTCTGATTTCCTCTTCATTATCAGCATTTACCCAACGTTGCAGGAAGTTCTTAGTGCCCACCATCTCAGCGATGTGAGCCAGAATTCTTAGATGTTGACCCGTATTTGCCTCTGAACTGACAAAGAAAATAATGGAATGTAGTTTACCGTCTCCTGATTTTCCTTTAGCTCGTTTGTTGATCTTCTCTTTACTGTACCCATCCCTGATCCGTACAAGTACAAGCTCCGGAGAGATATCTTCTTTCAACCTGGCATGATTTAATGCTACTCCATCTGCGATCTGGATAGCAGTGTTTTCTTCAGAAGTCATAAACAGCTCCCGAAGTTCTTCAACAGAAAGACTGAGTTTTTCGGCCAGGCATTCCGCTGATTCCCTGAAAATGGTATCATAATCGGTCTCTGAATCAAACTCTAGTACATCCGCCCTGGAAACAAGTTCTTCATATGGATCTTCCTGACGTAACCCTTTCTCGCGAAGGATCCCCCTCATTTCACCTTCCAGTCCCTGATCTTTGTTCTCCCCAAGTCGGGCATGGACATGGAAAATAGCTCCTTGCCGCTCAACTTTATCCTGCGCATAATATTTGTACCATATGATAGATGCAGCCGAGACCGCAACGGTGAAAAGAATCGACAAGATGCCCATCTCAAAAATGAGAATAATGGAAAAGATCACTCCAATGATCTGAATCCACGGATACCAGGGAGAATTAAACCCGGGATCGTATTCCGCGATCTTACTTTCCCGCATCACAATGACTGCCAAATTCAGCAATCCAAACAGCAATAACTGAAAAGCTGAAGCTAACTTAGCCACCTCTGCCACGTTAAAGGCCAGTAAGAAAAATAGCATCAACGCAACGGTTCCAATAACTGACCAGTGCGGAGTTCCAAGTTTACCAACGGTTGCAAAATGCTTGTTGATCAATTTATCTCTCGCCATGGCCATCGGATATCTGGATGCCGACATAATTCCGGCATTTCCGGTGGAGGCAAAAGCGGCCACAGCAGCTACTACCACTAAAATAAGACCACCCGGTTCAGGCAACCAATCCAAAAACACCTCTCCGGCTGTAGCCACGGGAGTCAGATCTTCGCGGAAGGCGGCGGGATCAAGCAGGGCAACCATAATATACACCCCAACTACATATACGACCACCGCAGTACCGATAGCGAGGAACATACCAAGTGGAATATTACGGTCAGGATCTTTCACCTCTTCCGCTATACTGGCCACTTTGGTGAGCCCGGCATAGGAAACGAAAACCATACCAACAGTAGCAAAGAAACCAAATACACCCTCCGTAAAAAATGGGGTGAATTGCTTTTCTGCTACGGCGAAAACATCCATAGAGAATACTTGAAAAACCCCCTGAATGATGTAGAAAAACATGATAGTTACAAGCGCAGCCACTAATACTTTTTGCAGCCAGGTTGTTTCTTTTGCTCCAACAATGTTCAGGATCCCAAACACTATGGTTAGGAAGATTGCGACGTATAAAATATTCACATCATAGAAAATAGAGATGTAAGCCCCCATCCCGATGAGAGCGAACGCACTTTTGAGCACCAGCGCTAACCAGGATCCAAACCCTCCAATGGTGCCCAGCATAGGCCCAAGACTTCGGTCAATGATGTAATAAGTTCCACCAGATCGCGGAAGGGCCGTAGCCAATTCAGCCACACTAAACATCGTAGGCAGCACAATGATACCCGATACCAGATAAGCTAAAACGACCGAAGGTCCGGTTTCAGCGGCAGCTAAGCCCGGAAGTAAGAAAAATCCGGAACTGAACATAGCCCCGGTTGCAATTGCATATACATCTGAGAGTCCAAGTTCTTTTGCTAATTTTTTGTGCTTCATGTAAACATTTATAATTCTGAATGCTGCCGGCTTCAATTACCGGCCCTCACCGACCTCAGTTTTTAACGAGTCGTTCTTAGGTTATTTAACTATGCTAATTATATCAACCTGTTGGTTAACAACAAAATAAACTATCAGGTATTGAAAATTACGACCGGGCACTTTGCGTTTTTGAGCAGATTTTCTACTCTTGGCCCCAAGTACAATCTATGGGAACCCGGGCGGATGTTGGTACCAAGTATCATCAGATCGATATCGTTCCTTTCCACGAAATCGGTGATCACAGCTTCCACTTCTTCTCCCGCTTCAACCACACCTTCTGTGTTTACATTGAAAGCTTTTCCACGTTCTTTCAACTCATCTACCAAGTCTGAGGCAATCTCTTTCTTAGTTTTGTTGAAGTTATTTTCAGAGATCTTGAAAGGACGTCCCGGGCGTCGATCGTCTTCAACTACATTCAATCCCGTCACTTCACAAGAAGGACTATCCTGAGCAAGAGCAAATGCAAGTTCCGCCGCATTTGTGGATGCAGTAGTTCCGTTGGTTGGAACCAGGATCCGTTTTGGATCCCAGCCTACAGGTTCCCCTTCAGGCTGAACGATCATCACCGGGCAAGGAGAGACGCGTACCATATAATCAATAAAAGAACTGAATAGATGCTTGCGACCAGGATCTTTTTCTGTTGCTCCCAGCACCAGCAAGTCATAATCCTTCTCTACTTCTTCCATAATTGCCTTATCTGGCTTCACATCTGCCACCACTTTTTTGGTGACCTCGATACCTTCAAATAATTTGCCGAGTTCATCCAAATACTTCTCACATTCGCCCTTATTTCCTTTCTGGGCAACAGTCATCAATGTGACAGAAAGATCATTTTTCTGCCCCAACCGAGCCAATATCTGTGATTCAATGGACTGTGTGGATAGTTTATCCGGAGCCTGATCTCTGCGGCGGACCGGCAGTAGCACGCGGTGAATGCCGGACACAATACTCTCGGCTTCCATTTCTTCTTTTTTGAGCCGCTCCTCTTCCTCCGCGCCCATTTCTACTTTACTGAGTACCCACTTCAGGGCAGATGGTGCCATCAGCGAGGTTGCCATAGCCATCACCACGATGATGGAAAACATATCCTGCGATAAAATTCCTAATCTCAATCCAATGGTCGCAATGATGATCTCCATCGCTCCACGGGCATTCAGTCCCGCCCCGAAGCTCAGCGAGGTCCAGTGATCTTTCTTTCCAATAAACCGGGCGCCAATATAGGTCCCTGCAACTTTACCAAAGGTAGCGATAAAGATCACAATCCCGGTTATGATCAGTAGCCTCGGTTCAAAAAGATTGATCACATTTACCTTCAATCCTGCAGTAGCAAAAAAGATGGGGGCAAAAATTCCAAGTGCAATACTTTCCAGTTTATGGTGAACTTCGTCGGGCAGGCGGGGCATCATCCCAAATAAAATCCCCATAACAAAAGCACCGAGAACGGCTTCGAGATTCAGCGCCTGAGTAATGGCCCCCCAAAGAAACGTAAGTACTACCACCAGCGTCAATAACCGATCTGTACTTTTCACCTGATCCTGAACGTAATTCAGCAGTTTCTTTACCATCCAGCGACCCACAGTGAAACTAACTAACATGAATGCCAGCACGCTTCCCACGATCTGAAGCACACTTCCTGCCGTTACAGATTCGCCACTTGCAAGGCCTGCTACAACCGATAATAACATCCACCCAATGGTATCATCGCTCATGCCAGCCGCAATTATAGTTTGCCCTACATCGCGCCTCATCAAGTTGAGATCCATGAGCACTTTGGCGATCACCGGAATTGCGGAAATGGACATGGCTGTGGCTACAAATAGCGAGAATACAAGTCGCTCACCGGTATCTGCCAGCAGGAAATCCGGGAGATTTTGCCCTAGCACAAAACCGGTAGCAAAAGTTACAATAATGCCCCCGCCGGAAACGCCCATGGCTGTTCTGGCGTGCCGTTTTATAAGCCTGATATCGGTTTCAAGGCCTGTTATGAGGAGCAAAAACATCGCTCCTATCAAGCTAACTACTTCCAGCAAATGTCCCTGAACTTCATTTTGAGGAACGATCCATTCACCAATTCCGGGAACAAAGCCCGCTAGTAATGAAGGGCCTAAAATAATACCGGCCAGGATCTCTCCAACCACCGAAGGCTGATTGAGGCGCTGAGCAATTTCGCCCATCATGCGGGCTACAAGCAGGAGAACTCCTACCTGAATAACTAACACTAATACATCGTGATGAGGCGCTGCGCTAAAAACGTCCATAAGTCTATACCAATGATTTTATAAAGGTTTATAAGATCACCCTTTTTGGGTATAACCTTCCCCTAAAAGAGCTTTTGAAATGATTTTAAATGCTGTTACTAAAGTTTGTACTACTTTACACGCGTTGACTACGATACTCATCGAACACAGTTCGCAGTATCTCCGTTGCTGTAGGCGGATTAAAAACGATGGCATCGGCTCCGGCTTTTATCGTTTCCCGGATGGCAGAGTCGTGAGGACCACCACTAGCCATCAAGGGAAAGTCCGGAAGTTGAGCGCGTATATCAGATACACTTGCTGCTGTGTATTCTCCAGTAGATATGTTAAAAATATCGACCCCAGCCTGCGCCAGATCCTGGAAGGGTTCAGCATCGAACATAACGGTGTATATGATCAAACCATCAAATTCTGCCCGGATGTTCTGAATGATCTCAGGAGCGGTAGGTTTGGTGATCACGACCCCGGCTGCCCCCGCACCAATAGCGCCTTTTGCCAGTTCTATGGTTTTTTGTTCCCTCAAAAGGCCACCGCCTACATCACAAAGAACCGGCTCCGGGACAAAATCTATGATCACTTTGTCCAGCTCGGTAGACTTGTCAAAAGGATTGACGGTCATAATAGCATCGGAATCCAGGTTTTGGATATAAGCGAGGTCGGTACTCAACAAAACGGAATGTACCAACGTATTCCCGATCTGTATGCCGGGACTTTCTGCAATCACTTCCGGAATCTGGAATTTATTGGCAGAAAGCAAAAAATCCTGCTGTTGTAAACTCATGTGCGTAGTTTGGTAATATTAATTTAAGATGTGAAGACCGCTCACGCACAAGGCACGCTCAATCTCCTATCAATGCCTGTGAAGTTAGCTGACGGGCTGGAGCTGATAGATGCTCTTTCCGAATCTGGAATTCGCCCCACGTTTGGGTCCTCCACTCTTGAATTTTCAAGATTAGGCTGATTGTTCAATTCGATAACAATTATACCGGCTTTTTAGTGTTTGGTCAAACAGAAAATGTTCTGATTTTGGATTTATGATTTTCGATATATGAATTGTCAATTCTATCAATATACGCGCTATCAACAAATCCTATCAAACCAAGCGGTAAATTTCCTTATCTTTTTGTCTCTTTAAATTCACTCATTCATTCTTTAAAACTCATTGTAAATGTTTCCAGCGGAAGTCACAGACTTTTTCAAAGACCAAAAAACGCCTTTTTATTACTACGATCTTGATGTTCTGAACGCCACCCTCAAGAAGATCAAGAAACACGGACTTTCGAAAGGATACCACGTTCATTTTGCATTGAAGGCGAACAATCAGCCCAAAATTTTAAAGGTGATTGAAGAAGCAGGACTGGGAGCAGATTGCGTGAGTGGCGGCGAAATTCAGCGCGCCATCGACTCTGGTTTTTCTCCTGGTGATATCGCCTTTGCCGGAGTCGGAAAAAGTGATGAGGAAATTGAACTTGGCTTGAAGCACGATATTTTCTGCTTCAATTGCGAGTCTCCCCAGGAGCTGGAAGTGCTTAATGAACTTGCCGGAAAACAGGACAAGACGGCCCGGATCGCACTTCGGCTCAACCCAAACGTGGAAGCAGATACTCATGAATACATCACTACGGGGTTGAATGAAAATAAATTCGGTATTAACGCTTCAGATCTGGATGAGGTTCTTGAGAAACTTCCGGAACTGGAACACCTAAAACTGATCGGAATCCATTTCCACATCGGCTCACAGATCGAAAATTTCGCCCCGTTTGAGGAATTGTGCAAAAAAGCCAACGCACTGAATGACCATATTGAAGACAAAGGGTTTGAGCTTTCTGTGATCAATGTGGGTGGGGGATTTGGAATAAATTATGGTCATCCCAACGATAACTCAGTGCCCGATTTTGAACGCTTTTTTGAATTGTTTGAAGAAAACATCAAGCTGAAAGACCACCAAAAGTTACACTTTGAACTTGGGCGTTCTGTAGTTGGTCAGTGCGGAAGCCTGATCACTAAAGTACTGTATACCAAATATGGACAAACCAAAAATTTCGCTATTGTTGATGCCGGCATGACCGAACTCATTCGTCCAGCATTGTACCAGGCGGCCCACCGTATTGATGTGTTAACCAGCTCCAAACCGGAGAAGAATTACGACGTGGTTGGCCCCATCTGTGAAAGTTCAGACACCTTCCGCAAAGACATTTCCATCCCGGAAGTCAAACGTGGCGATCTGGTTGCTATCCGCAGCGCCGGAGCTTATGGAGAAGTGATGCGGAGCGCATATAACTTAAGAGAAGCAAACCCGACTATTTATTCGGATGAGATAGAGTAATTTTAAATTACCTCAGCTTTCCTGCAATATAACCCGTCGTCCAGGCAGCCTGAAAGTTGAATCCACCGGTTACGCCGTCAACATCTAACACCTCACCTGCAAAATACAGATCAGGAGACTTACGGCTTTCCATGGTTTTCATGTCTACATCCTGTAAACTGATTCCCCCGCAGGTCACAAATTCTTCTTTAAAGGTGGTTTTGCCCTGAACCTGATATTCATCATTTGTGAGCAAATGTACTAACCGGTTGATATTCTTCTTACCCATATTCTGCCAGATCATATCCTCCCCGAGGTCTAGTTTTTCGATCAGGAATTCCCATAATCGACCGGGTAGTCCAAAGGGATTCACATTATGGATCTTTTTTAACCCATGATCACTTACCACTTCTTTCAGGATGGCACGAACTTCTTGCTCAGCGCGCTCTCCGGTCCAGTTGACCAATGCCTTAAATTCATAATCCTTTTCATTGAGTTCACGTGCACCGAATGCGGATAATTTCAGAATTGCCGGACCGCTCATTCCCCAATGGGTGATCAACAGTGGACCACTGCTTTGTAATTTTGACCCCATGATCTTTACTGAAACGGGTTCAGCAACTACACCCATCAATTCTTTGATCGGCTCCCCCGGCATATTGAACGTGAAAAGGGAAGGCACCGGTTCTTCGATCTCATGATCCAGCTCGCGCAGCCAGTCGAAGCCACTCGCCCGCGGACTTCCACCCGTTGCAACAATTACTTTATCGGCCTTGATCCTTCCACTGCGATACAAGTCCATTTCGTAGCCTGAATTCAATTTCTTTAAGGACTTTATATTCGCTTTGGTTTTGATACCGATCCCCAGCTTTCGGGTTTCCCGCATCAGGCAGTTGATGATGGTTTCAGAATCATCAGTGGTGGGGAACATGCGTCCGTCTGACTCGGACTTCAAATTCACCCCGCGGCTTTCAAACCATTCTACGGTATCGGTTGGCGAAAACATCCCGAATGCTTTCTTCAGCGGCCGCTCTCCACGTGGATAGAACTTCACTAACTCCCGAACATCAAAACAATGGTGGGTTACATTACATCGACCACCACCGGATATTCGCACTTTTGAAAGCAGTTTATTCGACTTTTCATAGATTGTGACTTTAGCTTCAGGGTGATTCGTTTTAGCTGAAATTGCCGCAAAAAATCCTGCAGCTCCGCCACCGATTACCGCAACTTGTAGAGGTTTTTCATTCATACATGAAAGATACCGTTTCTTTGGGTTAGTCACGAAATGGAACAAGGATAAAGCGGAATGTTAGGTACGTTATTAAACTCTATACCCAATTTTTGATTGACATCCATTCCCTAAAAAATTCCCAGGCAAAAATTTATACATTTTGTTTCTCTTTACCCCGGGTTGCGCCCGGCAAATATAGCAACCCTATCTTCAGCCTCCCAACGGGACTTACCCGGGGCTACTGACATATGACCCCGCTGGGGTCGAGTAATCCAAAAATCTATTACTCCGCCGCATTCATGAATCAACCTAATCTGAGGTTGAAACTATTAGATCCCTGCCTCCGCAGGAATGACTATTTTACACTTCTTCGCTAAATGTTGGATGTTCTTTGTTCAATATTCCATCGGCCTAAGAGAAAAGAGCGCTAAGAAGATGACGAAATGAAGCGTAAAGAAAGAAATCATACCGCGGACCAACTAAGACGCAATCTCCGATCGTGAAGGAGCATTGATTTCTTTTAGTGAAATGTAGTCAGATTTAGCTCTTTTTTCGCAGCCGGGAGCTTTTGGTTCTTTTGTCGGCACAAAAGAACAAAGACGCCCATCACTAGCAAAAAGATCAAATATAAAGACAAGGGAGAAGCATGAGTTTCCGAGACTGTATTACAAAGCCGAAGCTTTGTAACGAGAGCTAAAGTATAAACTTTCGTGTTTTTGAAATTCTGTGGCAATTAACACCGAAACTTAATTCCGAATTTGAGATGGAATAAGAAGAGATTCCCCGTATTTTTCAACGCAATTTTTAAGTAAGAGATTCTATGCAGATCAACGTTCTGAAATTTGGCGGTACCTCCATGGCCGATCACAAAACATGGAAACAAGTGTTAGAGATCATCCAAAAATATGAGTGGCCGGTCGTAGTGGTTTCAGCTACAGCTCGCACAACACGGCAATTGGTGGAAGCGGCTCAATTAGCTTCAAAAGGAAAGCTGGAAGAAGCATTCGAGATCTCCACATCTATTCAACAACGCCATAGTAAGATCGTTGAGGATTTCCTCCAGGAGAATCCACATCCCAAAAATAAACTCATTAAAGACAGCTGTGATAAACATACCGCTGCTAAGATCAGCAAGCTTAATAAACTGCTGACGTACACCCGGCGACAGAAAACCTTGTCTCCACAAATGAAGGATGCTATCTCAGCTATTGGTGAACAAATTTCCTCGTACCTGCTGGCACAATGTGGGCTGGCGCTGGATATGCTTACCCAGCATATTGAGGCCCGCAAGCTCATTAAAACGGATAACGAATATGGCCGTGCCAATCCAAACCGTCTGCTCATAAATCAGCGCTGTGGCTCTTTGGAAACGGTACTGGAAAGTGGGTTCACTCCCATTATTGGCGGGTTTTATGGGGAAGCTCCTGACAAGACCGTTACCACGCTTGGGTTTGAGGGCTCGGATTATACCGCCAGCCTGATCGGAGGAGCGGTGGGCGCAGAAACCATCGAGATCTGGACGGATGTAAGCGGCGTTTATACAGGCGATCCACGGTTCATCACCGAAGCCAAGCCGCTTAAAGAGATGAGTTATTTTGACGCAACCGAAATGGCTTATTTTGGAGCTAAAGTCCTTCACCCTTCTACCCTGAAACCTGCTCAGGAACGAAACATTCCTGTTTTTGTGAAGAATATGTTTAAACCCGAAGATCCGGGCACCAAGATTGTCAGGGATTCCGATCATGACCTCGAGGTGCTGGCACTTTCCTTCAAGAAAAATATGGCAACCGTTACTGTAAGTGCCTACGAAACAGTGATGGGATACTCTTTCCTGACCAAAGTATTCGCCGTCCTTGAAAAGCACAGGCTTGCCGTTGATGCCGTCAATACTACCGAAGCCTCCGTTACTATTGCTCTTTCTGATGATGAGATCCTGGACAAGCTTTCGAAAGAATTCATTGAAGTGGGTACTGTTTCCATCGAAAAAGGCAAAGGAGTGCTGACTCTGATCGGTTGTTCTATTTATTCCGCAGATGCACTTATTGAGTCGGTTTTTTCCTCCCTGGGCACTGCTGAAACCGATATGATATCTTTCACCAAAGAAAAGCGTATTTTGAATTTGGTACTGAATGAAAATGAATTGGTGGATGTGGCGCGGACGGTCCATGCCAAGTTATTTAAAAATATCCTGCTTTAGTTCACCTAATGACAACTATTCATAAATTACGTAGGTAAAAACACCTATGTATATTCCAAATAAAATAGGTGTTATCACTGATTTTTTATTGTACTTATAGAACTACATTGATATTTAACAGTTCTACATCTCCTATATCATCAAATCAGCATGCTGCAGATCCTTTACATAGCAAAACTGAATCAAACCAATAGCTTGATTCTGGATGCCCTTCAAACTCATCTTGATTCAAATGTGGTGATGGTGGAGCATAAAAGTATTTTTGATGAAAACGAGTCCCTCCCTAACGTAGATCCTGATCTGGTTTTCTTTGATCTAAATACATCTGTTGACCTTAGAAATGCCCCCGAAAAGATCAGAATCGTGAACGAGCATTTCTCCAATTGCGCCCTGATCGTGATCCATCCTTATTCAATGAAAAAATTCGTTGAACCTTTGATGAATGCAGGTGCAAACGGCATCATTCCCATAGCCCCTGCCGAAGGTGAAGTGGTAACTGCCGTGGAAGAAACTCTTGCCGGTAAAAATTACATCTGCTTTAGCTAAAAGGCGTGTAGGTATTTTCACCTAGGCCAAAGAAGTGGTTTTTAGGCTTTTCAACCTATTTTAAAAAATAGGCTTTTCACGTCATTCGCGAGAGAGTTTTGCTGCCTACCTTAAATACAGACAAAAAAACAAAGGCAGTTAGTTCTGCTATACCCTATGGTTAAACAAGATCACATATTTTCCATTATAGAGCTTGATGAGGTCAGCTTTGCAATATTAAATGCATTGAGATCACAGATCGCTATTCTGAATGCAGAGGGAGAAGTAGTTGCATTTAATAAACAATGGAAAAAGGCTGGTCAAGAGTTAGAGAGAAACTGGAGTCACCCTGAATTAGAAGAAAGCATACTAAAAAGCTTACAGACTCCCCTTGCGGAGGGCAATGACTTTGCCCTTCGACTATTATTAGGTATCAAAGAAGTGCTGAATCAAGAACTTGGTACTTTTGAGACCAAAATTGCCCTTACCGCTGGCGGGCAAAAAAAATGGTTTCGCGTAACCGTCAACTCCCTCGGCTATGAACAGGGCGCTGTGCTTATCTATGAGGATGTCAGCGACCAAACGGAGGAAAAGAATTACCTGCGAGAGGCCCGCCAACTGTTTGAATCACATTTCAATAACAGCTTGTACGGCATTTTGATAGCAACGGATAATAATGTTGTGATTGATGCCAATAATGTGGCCTGTAATATTCTGGAAACCACTCAGCAAGCTATCACCTATTCCGAGCTGAACAAGTATCTGGACCAGACGCTGGACCTGCATCCTGCCAAACTACAGAAAAGGATCAACCGGGAAGGAAATTATTTTGGTGAGTATGAGCTCACCACCGCAAATGGCAATAGTGTGCCTGTTGAACTTAGTGTGACCATGTTTCGCAATTCAGATGGCAGCACCACTACAAGCTGGGCATTCAGTGACATTACAGCCAAAAAAGAAGCGGAGAAAGCACTGAAGCAATCCGAACATCAATACAAATTGCAGTTCAACAATACGATGGTTGGAACGCTCATTGGGCGCCCCAACGGAACTGTTTTGGATGCAAATTCAGCGGCTTGCAGTATACTGGGCTTTACCAAAGATGAAATTATTGAAGGAGGCCGAAAGCTTATATTCGACACCTCTCACTCACCAAATGCACAAGCCCTGGAAAACCGAAGAGAAAATGGGTCTTTTTCCGGAGAGCTGGAGTTCACTCATAGTTCCGGAGAAAAAATACCTGTAGAAGTAAACAGCGTTATTTTTGATGCTGAAGATGGCACCGAAAAAACCATCGTCAGTATAAATGATATTTCATCCCGGAAAAACATTCAGCATCAGTTATTACAGGAAAAAGATTTTACGGAATTAGCCATATCTGCCTTGCCTACCGCATTTTTCGTATTCAGTGTAGAAGGTGAAATGGTTCGGTGGAATTCCATTCTTGAGCAAGACCTTGGATACACAGCCGAAGAGATCTCTCGTATGAATGTGATGGAATTCATGCATCCTGAAGATCGCTACAAGCTTGAAAATATTTTACAGGATGAGTTGAAAGGAAATAAAATAAGTATTGAGGCGCGTTGCCTATCAAAAAGTGGAGAAGCCGTTCACTACCTCATCCGCGGTACCAGTTTCAAACAGAATGGTAAAAACTTCATTGTTGGGGGCGGCATAAACCGAAGTGATTTCAGAGAATCAGAACTTGAACGAAGACGTAATTCTGAATTACTTGATCAGCTTTTCTATAACTCCCCGATCGGTATTGTTCTGGTCGACACCAATGGAGCCATCCAAAACAGCAATAAGAGTTTCGAGAAGTTATTTGGCTACAACGGAGAAGAAATTTCCGGACAGCTGCTGGATGATCTCATTGTTCCCGAAAGTATGAACGAACAGGGAGAGTCTTTTTCCCAAATGAGTTTCACCGGAGACAGTTTTCAGAATGAAGCTGTTCGGCTTCACAAAGATGGCACCAAAATACCCGTGTTGGTAGGCGGCGTGCCCGTTGAGCTTGAAGGGGAAGTAATAGCTATCTACGGCATGTATGTGGATATCACAGAGCGTAAGCAACTCGAAGATCAGGTCGTGGAACTACTCGAAACTGAGAAGACAGCACGCCTGCATCTGCAGGAAATGTTTGATGAAGCCCCCTCTGCCATTGCCATGCTGGAAGGGCCAAATCACATATATACCTATGCAAACCAGAAATACAAAGAACTTATAGACCGCCAGTTGGTGGAGGGTAAATCATTTGAGCGTGTATTGCCTGAATTGAGTGAACAAGGTTTTTCCGAAGTCTTGGAAGATTGTTATAACTCCGGTAAAACCCAGCAATTCAATGAACGCAGAGTCTATTTCAAAAATGGAAAAGAAGGCGCCAATGTAACGCACTACCTGAACTTTGTGTTCAAACCGTTGCAAGATGATGGAAACGATATATATGGGATTTTAATTGAAGCCATTGATGTAACCGAACAGGTACTGGCACGCAACACCATCGAGAAATCCCTGTCAGAGAAGAATACATTACTTGGGGAAGTGCATCACCGGGTAAAGAACAACCTCGCGATCATATCCGGACTGCTGGAACTGGAGTTAATGGGTAATGAGAACAGTGAGATCGACAAACTTCTTAGTTCCACCCAATCTCGCATTACTTCTATCGCTAAAATTCATGAACTGCTTTATCAGAATGAAAGCCTTTCTCATGTTAGCTTTAAAGATTATATCTCGAGAGTCCTCGATTCTGATGCAAAATCGACCGGAGAATTAATAGCCAGCACAACCCTGGATGACGTCATCATGAACGTAAATCAGGCCATCCCTGCCGGTATCCTCCTAAATGAAATATTAGCCACTTTGAAAGAAATACACGTTGGCTACTACAAAGACCAAGCGGGAGACCTGGAACTCATCCTTACAAACAACGATGAGTGTGTGGAAATAGCTATAAAAGAGCATTCGAATAACTACTTAGAATATTTTAGAAAATGTGATGACTCGTTTTCAAATCTCCGGGAAGAACTTATCTCTGTTCTGCTGCGTCAGATAGGAGGGGAACTGACCGTAAATCAAGCAAATGGATTACTGACGGTTAATTTTGCCAAGCGGGAAATCAAAGGACCTCACAACGCCCTGAACAGTTAGATGGAAGTTATGGAAGACCTTAAGAAAAATAACATTGATGGATATCCGGTTCCTGAAAACGAGGAAGCACGGCAGAGTAAACTACACGAGTACGATATTTTAGATTCCCTGCCTGAAAATGAGTTTGATGCTTTAGTTGAACTGGCAGCTACCATCACCGATTCCCCTGCCTCTCTGATGAATTTACTGGATTACGACCGGCAGTGGACCAAAGCAGCATATGGCGTTGAAGCGGGCGGCATTGAACATCGCTCAAATACTGTGTGCCAATACACGGTCTTGCAGAATGATACGGTGGAAATAGAGGATCTGCGACAGGACGAGCGTTTCAAAGATAAAGATTTTGTAGTGGAAGATCCCCAGTACCGTTCATATGCCGGGTATCCGCTAAAAACACCCGATGGATACAACATTGGTGCTATTTGTGTCTTGGACTTCAGTCCAAAGAGCCTGACAGACAAACAAAAGAAGGCGCTAAAAACTATTTCAGAGGAGATCATAAGTCGGTTGGAGCTTCGTAAAAAGCAACGCGAGTTAGAACAACTAAATATTGAAAAAGACCATTTTCTTCGCGTTGTGAATCATGATATCAAGAGCCCCATGAACGGAATTATTAGTTCGGCACACTACCTGCAACAGGCATGGGATGGTGACATAGAGGAGCTCAACAAGATGTTGTCTATAATTGAAATGAGCGGCAGAAAACTCCTCAGTTACACCAACGAATTGATGGAAAACGTACTCTCAGATCAGCATACCAAACTGCACAACAGTAAAGTTAAGATCGATGAGACCGTGCAAGAACTGATCACTATTTATACTCCTTTAGCTGATGCCAAGAAATTACAGATGGAATTGAAGTGCAATACCCCTGATCCGTTTTGCCTGGATGAAGAAAAATTCAAGCTCCTTGCCAGTAATTTGATCTCTAACGCACTGAAGTTCAGCCCCGAGGGTAACATCGTTTCCATAGACGCGGAGATCCTGGGAGGCACACCTCGCCTGCTCCACCTATCTGTAGCTGACAACGGCATAGGCATTCCGGAACATTTTCTGCCAAAGCTTTTTGAAAAAAGTAAAGCCCATCAGCGGCAGGGTACTTTGGGTGAAATGAGTAGCGGAATCGGACTTCCTATCGTAAAGAAACTAGTAGAACTCCATGACGGAACGATTAAGGTAGACACTCGCGAAGGAGTCGGAACAACCTTCCATGTCATGTTACCTGAACAAATTAACGAAGCATCTTAATACGAATTTCATTTGTACCCCGAAAACCCAAGAGTCGTTCCCTGATACGGAGCGGCTCTTTTTTTTGCTTTACAGATTTTGAAAATTTCATCCATAAAAAAAGCCGTTCCAAAACTGAAACGGCTTCTTAAAAACTTTCTATAACCTTTTGTTACTTGCGGGTGTGGTTGTATAGCTTTTCTTCAAGATCTGACGGATTGAATGGCTTGGTGACAAAGTCGTTCATCCCCGCAGCATATACCTGTTCGCGCACTTCCTTTAAAGCCGCTGCAGTAAGGGCAATAATTGGGATCTTCCGCTTATAAGGATCGTCCATTTTTCTGATCTGCTCTGAAGCTTCATAGCCATCCATATTTGGCATTTGAAGATCCATCAGGATCAAATCAAAGTTGTTCTGCTGCATCGCTTCCATGACCTCAACTCCATCTTCCACTACCGTCATATCCACATTCCAGCGCTCCAGAAAACGTTGCATTACTTTTTGATTTACCACATTATCTTCAGCCAGTAAGATCTTTAACCCTGCAAGACTTTTATCTCCTTCTTTTTCAGCTATCACATCCTGTTCATCTTCTTTGGCTTCCCCTTTTCCAAAAGTCAGTTCAACAAAGAAGGTACTTCCAACACCTTTCTCACTTTCAACGGAAATGGCTCCTCCCTGCAGTTCGGCCAGCTGCTTACTGATGGTAAGCCCCAGACCGGTACCTCCAAAAAGTCTTTTTGTATTTTGGCTTGCCTGGGTAAAACTTTCAAAAATAGTTTCAACGCGTTCCGGTGCAATGCCAATGCCTGTATCAGAGATAGCAAATTGAAGCTTTACCCGATCTCCAAAGTCTTCTTGCTGGTGTATTTTTAATTTCACAGCACCTTCCTCAGTAAATTTCAGTGCATTACTAAACAGGTTATTCAGAATCTGTGTAAGACGAGCAGGATCACCGATCAACGTATTTGGGATCGTTTCTTCTATGCTGGCTTCAATGTTGATACCCTTATTTTGGGCGGTCACTTTAAAGCTCTCCAGTATAACATTCACTAGTTTATTGAGTTCAAATTCAATCGCTTCAAATTCAATTCTTCCGGCTTCAATTTTTGAAAAGTCGAGTACATCATCTATAAGAGACAACAGGGTTTTACCTGAGAAATCAAGAATATTGATCGGCTCAACCTGATCTTTTCGGGGACTGTCTTGCTTCAGCAAATGGGTCATCCCTAAAATAGCATTCATCGGAGTTCTGATCTCATGACTCATGGTTGCCAGGAACTCTGATTTTGCTTTCGTGCTTTTTGCCAGTTCTTCGGTAGCCACCTCAAGCTGTTGGATATAATTCTCCAGCTTTTCCTGTTTAAAATTCAACTCCTGATTGAGCTCCTTCTCTTTTTCCAGCAGCTCTAAAGTCTGGCTTTCGGCGTTTTCCTTGAATTGGGAGAAGGTGTTAAAGATGAGCCATGTGGTCACAAACGAACCGCTAAGTACGCTCCAGCGCACTACGGAGAAACCGTCTTCAGAAATACTGATCCTTTCAAAGATGATGTAATCGAGGATGAAATATGAGAGGATCGAGATCGCGATACCGACATTACGCAATACGATCTCGGAATTGGTAAAAAGCAGAATGGATAAGCCCATTGCTGGAATGAAGAATGCCTGGATCATTGCATCTCCGCCAAATACCGAGCTAAGGATCACGATTCCCACATCGGCATAAGCGATAAGTAGTATCTTTGCTGCTTTTTCGAATCCCTGCCGGGCTAAAAGCGGGATCAAAAGAAAGGCTATGGCCTCCGAAAGAAAGAACCAGGTTAGCGACACCGACTCATTGATCTGAAAGGCAACGAGGAACAAAATGGAAACTCCTGCCAGGAAAAACGAAACTGAATTCAGAACAGACATCCCCGCTTTTTTCCCTACAATATTATCCCCCGATCGCAGATCTTTACCAAGAGCAATGTCAGAAATTCCGGTAAGTGAAAATTTGCTACTCATATCCATTAGTCATCCCCATTAATAGAGGAATTAACAGAAATAATACGTCCCTTACCATTAGATTACGATAACTTTTTTTGCGAGTTAAAGGCCATAGCGTAGATCTTCATCTGCTTAACCATAGAAGCCAAACCATTTGCGCGTGTAGGCGAAAGGTGTTTAGCCATACCAATTTCATCTATAAAAAACGGAGAGGTGTTAATGATGGTATCCGGCTCTTCTTGGGAGTAAAACCGAACCATTAAAGCAACCAGGCCTTTGGTGATCGCTGCGTCACTGTCTGCCTTAAACTCTACTTTATCGTCTACCACGCTGGCTGTTAACCAAACCTTACTTTGACAGCCTTTTACCAGGTTGTCATCCGTCTTGGCTTCGGCAGGTAACGGCTCTAATTTAGTTCCTAATTTGATGATGTACTTGTAACGCTCGGGCCAATCTTGCAGTAATTCAAATTCTTTGACAATGCGCTTTCCTTTATCCTGAATATCCATGGCTCTTTTTTATTTAAATATACCGTTTCAATTCTTCTACTTAAAGAAAAAGCCTGCACATTGGCAGGCTTTTGGAAATTATTTTTTGTGGCGGATTTAATTTTCCACTTCCAGCTCTATCATGGCTACTGCTTTCACGCTTTCAACTACATCCGGGTTTGAACCGTAGTCAGGTTTAAAAGAGTGTACTACAGAAATATAATTATCATCCGCAGTTTTGTATTTGCATGAGACAGTAGAGGGCTTTCCGTTAAAAGCATCTTCCAGTGCTTTCTCCAGGCCGCCAATATCATCTGCATGAACCACATTCTTAATTCCCTGTCCCAACACATCATCCGGATCTATGCCTGTAAGAGTTGTGAAGTTATCGGACACGAATTTACAGCCTGTCTTGCCTTGCTCATCCACAACAAAACGGAGGGTAAATTCATCTTTTTTACCTACGATGTTCTGGAATTCTGCTTTTTTCTTTTTCAGTGTTTCAATAACCCGGGCACGCAGCGAGAGGTTATCAAATTGAATGCGGATCACTGTTTCATCATTACTGATAAAGTAACTAATATGAGCTTCAAGCTTAACTTCGTCCCCGTCTTTCTTAATGAAATGCCATCTATAGGGTTTCTCTTCAACATCTTTAGCTTCAAAGTCAGCAAACAAAGATTTCAACTCTTCTTTGTCTTCCTCAACTACAAGATCCCAGATCTTAACGGTTTTCAGTTCATCGGCATCATATCCCAGTATATTCTTAAATGAATTGTTGGAAGTGGTGATGTTCCCCTGTACATCCAGGTCTATGAATGTCTTTTTGGATTCTTCAGTCAGATTATCAAAATCAAGATTGGCATCAAAAATAAGCTTGCTGGATTCTTTGCGGTCGGTAATGTCTCTCTGATAAGAAACCCAGTGTGTGATCTCACCGCTGTCGTTTGTGAGAGGATGGATATCCCACTGATTAATAAACTCCGACCCGTCTTTTTTATAATTTACAGTGTGACCAAAAAATGCCTGCCCTTCGATCAAGCGCTCTTTTAAGCGATCCAGCACCTTGCGATCCGTTTTTTCTCCCTGCAGCATTCGCGGGGTATTCCCGATCGCCTCTTCTTTACTGTAGCCAGTCATCCGGGTAAAGCCATCGTTCACATAAACAATCTTAGGACCTGGCTTTTCGAGACTCAGGTCAGTAATTAGGATGGAATCATAATCGTGTTTTATAGCCTGCTCCAAGAGCTTGAGCTGGCTGCTCGCTTCCTGAAAACGATCGAATAACTCTCCAAATAATTCCTGTAGTTTTGAATATGAAGCTTCGTCTTTACTGCATTGTTTTAGCTGATCTAAAATCTTTTGGTCTAACTTGCGATCCATTTCTTAATTATTTTTGATGCTAGAGATAGTCTTGATGTATTTTTCTGCCAAACTAAAACTTAGTTTTATTCGACATCATTCCAATTAAAGGAAATTTATTCACAATGTGCTTTTTAAGCTGTTAACAGTATAATTGTAGAATAAATCAAACAACCGATCAGGGTCCACTTTGTTATTTCTGCCGGTGGAATGCAACGGCGACAAAAATACATCAACAAATTTCAAAGCTAAAATAGTTTTTTGGGTGCTGACTGAAGTTCCTGATAAAGCTATTGACCTGCTGTTTGAAATTAGCAGGAAGGAAGGAAGCATGAATATAACGAGCTTGCCAAAGCACTGCTGCTTTCATGATCTGAAACCGGCAACTTCTTTAAATAAAAAAGGGGGCCGAAGCCCCCTTTTTCTCACTCACTCATCGAAGTAGCAACTTAGCAATTGTGCTGAGCTGCATGTTCGTTGTACCCTCGTAGATCTTACCGATCTTAGAATCTCGGTAATATTTCTCTACGGGATATTCTTTCACATAACCATATCCGCCAAAAAGATCTACAGCCTGAGAAGCTACTTTTTCCGCAACTTCCGAAGAATAGAACTTAGCCATAGCGGCTTCTTTCAAAAACTTTTGCCCCGACATCTTTGTCCGGGCTGCATTATACACTAACAAACGGGCGGTTTCAATATCTGTTGCCATGCGGGCTAATTGAAACTGAACACCCTGGAAATCAGAAATTGCCTTTCCAAATTGTTTGCGCTCCTGAACGTAAGCCAATGCTGCATCAAAAGCGCCCTGAGCTATTCCGATCATTTGTGCGCCAATTCCAATACGACCTTCATTCAAGGTCTCCATGGCTACTTTATATCCTTTTCCAACTTCACCCAAAACATTTTCTTTGGGAACGCGAACTTCATCCAATAAGATCTCACACGTTGAGCTGGCTCGAATTCCCAGCTTATTTTCCTTCTTAGATACTGAGAAGCCTTCCATATCGCGCTCAACCACAAAAGCGGTGATGCCACGATACCCTTCTTCCGGGTTGATATTCGCGAACACCAAAAAGATATCCGCTTCATTGGCATTGGTGATCCAGAGCTTGGAACCATTCAGCACAAAATGATCTCCATCTTCTTTAGCTGAAGTTTTAAGCCCAAAAGCATCACTGCCGGAGCCGGCTTCAGATAAACAATAAGCTCCCACTTTCTCGGTAGCCAATTGCGGTAAATATTTTTCTTTAAGATGATCAGATGCAAAATTCACAAAAGCATTGTTCACAAGTGTATTCTGTACATCCATGAATACACCGGCTGAGGCGTCAACACGAGATATTTGTTCGATGGCTACAACCGACATCATAAAGGTACCGCCACCGCCTGCATACTTCTCAGGAATATCAATCCCCATCAATCCCATCTCAAAAAACTGTTTAACCAGATCGGGATCGAGCTTGGCCTTTTCGTCCATTTCTTCCACTAAAGGCTTGATCGAAGCTTCCGCAAAATCAGCTGCTGCTTCTTTCAACATTTGCTCGTCTTCGGTGAGCTGGGTTAAAGGGGGAATGAGTTGCTCGAGTTGTTCCATCAATGAGTAAGTATTTTTTGTTAGCTTTAAAATCGGAAGTGAATATACAAATTGAAAGCGCTTTTTTACTAATTAAAACCGTATTTTTTAACATCTATTAGTAAAGAAATTTTCACTGCTTTATTTTGAGCTGTAATCTCAACACTAAAACCAATCAGGCTGTTTTGGATACTTTAGATTTTGAAGCCAATCTTAATTTTAACGAGTTTCCGCCCACTTCTACTGAAAAGTGGGAAGCGGTCATCGAGCAAGATCTGAAAGGCAAGAACTACAAAAAAGTTCTTAGCTGGAACCCTGAAAATGAGCTCGAAGTCCTTCCTTTTTATCGAAGTGAGCATCTCCGCGAACTCTCTCACTTCCCCAAACCTGTTCGAGCTTCGGGCAATTGGATCATCTTTCAACCGGTGCTGGTGAAGGACATTGAGTCTGCCAATCAAACCGCTTTGAATGCATTGCAAAATGGAGCTTCCGGTCTGTTTTTTTATGGTGAACCGGATGCCATTTCCTCAGCCTCTGATGTTGAACAGCTTTTCAAGGATATCCAAATTGATATAATTAGCGTGAAGTTTGGAAGTGAATTCAGTGGAAAAACGCTGGTTGAGGGTTTGGATGCCCTGATCGATTCGAGGAATCTAAATCAGAACGACTTAGAAATTTCCGTTACACGTGACCCTTTTTTACAAGCAATCTTTTCTGGAAAACTGAGCTCTAAAGATGCCATTGAAAAGAGCCTGAAAGCTCTCCCCTTTTCATTGAATATTGATCTGAGCGGTTATGCAAATGCGGGCGCCGATATCATTCAGCAGTCTGCATTTGCGCTGGCTGCCGGTAATGAGATCCTGGGATTATTGGATAAAAACACCAGCCTGAGCTTCAACTTCGCCATGTCCAACAGTTATTTTCCGGAGATCGCAAAGTTACGGGCCTTCCGTTTAATGTGGAATCAGATATTGGGATCCTATGGTTCAGACGGATCTGACTTTTTGGTTCACGCTGAAACAGCACTTTGGAACAAAACCCAGAACGATGCCCACACCAACATGCTTCGTGCAACTACTGAGGCGATGTCGGCCGTGTTGGGTGAAGCAGACAGCCTGACCGTTTTTCCATACGATCAGCATTTTGACGAGCCCTCCGAATTCTCCAGCCGTATTTCAAGGAATGTACAGCTCATTCTGCAAGAAGAAGCCTATTTTGATAAAGTTGCCGATCCCGGAGCCGGCTCATATTATATAGAAACGCTGACGGAAAAGATCGCCGAAGAAAGCTGGAAACTGTTTCAAAAAATTGAACAAAAAGGCGGCTTTTATGAGTGTTTGAAATCCGGTTTTATTCAGGATGAAATCCATAAATCACGCAAACAAAAAATCAAAGCCTACAAAGAGAAGGAAAAGACACTGGTGGGCGTGAATAAATATCAGCCTGATGATTTAATTCAAAATTTAGAATTCAAAATTCAAAATTACTCTTCCGCGGAACAGAATGGCAATGATTTCGAAATAGAAACAATCGAGCCTTTGAATATGGAAGTTGAACTTCAAAAGGGAGACGCATAATGAAGAAGGATTTTTCTAATATCGATCTGAACCTGAGTTCGCTGAAATCAACGAACAAAAAAAGTAATGAAGCCTGGGAAACTGCCGAGCAGATATCGGTGAAGACTGCATTGACCAAAGCAGATATCGAAGAGCTTGAGCATCTGGATTATGCAGCCGGCATTCCTCCTTACTTGCGCGGACCATATTCTACCATGTATGCCGTTAGGCCCTGGACTATCCGTCAGTATGCTGGATTTTCCACAGCTGAGGAATCCAATGCGTTCTATCGCCGGAATTTGAAAGCCGGACAAAAGGGTCTTTCCGTGGCTTTTGATCTGGCTACACATCGCGGTTATGATTCTGATCATCCGCGCGTTTCCGGAGATGTGGGCAAAGCCGGGGTGGCCATCGACTCGGTAGAGGACATGAAGATCCTTTTCGACCAAATTCCTTTAGATAAAATGTCTGTTTCCATGACCATGAACGGTGCCGTGATCCCCGTGATGGCCTTTTATATTATCGCTGCCGAAGAACAAGGAGTAAAGCCTGAGCAGCTTTCCGGAACCATTCAAAATGACATCCTGAAAGAATTCATGGTGCGCAATACCTACATCTATCCGCCGGAACCTTCCATGAAGATCATCGGGGATATTTTCGAATATACGTCGCAGAATATGCCTCGCTTTAACTCTATATCTGTGAGTGGATATCACATGCAGGAAGCCGGTGCTACGTGTGACCTTGAGCTGGCTTACACACTCGCCGACGGACTTGAATATCTCCGCACGGGCATTGAAGCCGGAATGGATATCGATGAATTTGCTCCCCGGATCTCTTTTTTCTGGGGTATTGGGATGAACCATTTTATGGAGATCGCCAAGATGCGGGCAGCACGACTGCTCTGGGCAAAGATCGTGAAGTCCTTCAACCCTAAAAATGAAAAATCGCTTTCTCTGAGAACGCATTCCCAAACTTCTGGATGGAGCCTGACCGAGCAGGATCCGTATAACAATGTCGCCCGAACGACGATCGAAGCGATGGCTGCGGCTCTGGGGCATACCCAATCCCTTCACACCAACGCACTGGATGAGGCCATTGCTTTGCCAACAGATTTCTCCGCCCGAATTGCCCGAAACACACAAATATTTCTACAGGAAGAAACGGGTATCACCAAAGCGGTGGATCCCTGGGCGGGTTCCTATTATGTGGAATATCTGACCGACAAAATTGCGCGCCGGGCGTGGTCGCTGATCGGGGAAGTAGAAGAACTGGGAGGCATGGCCAAAGCTATCGAAACCGGCCTCCCCAAGATGCGCATCGAAGAAGCTGCTGCCCGCAAGCAAGCTCGTATCGACTCCGGCAAAGACACCATTGTTGGCATCAATAAATATCAAACGGATGAAAAATCTGAAATTGATGTGCTGGAAGTGGATAACGAAAAAGTGCGGAAGTCGCAGATCGAGCGAATTAACAAAATGAAAGCAGATCGTAACGACAAAAAGGTAAACGCAAGTCTTGAAGCTATCACCAAATGTGCTGAAAGCGGAGAAGGAAATTTATTAGCTTTAGCCGTTGATGCCGCCCGGGAGAGAGCCACTTTAGGCGAAATTTCCAATGCCATGGAAGAAGCTTTTGGGCGTTATAAAGCAACTATAAAATCAATTTCAGGCGTGTATTCTTCCGAATTAAAAAATGACGAGCATTTTAAAGCTGCCCTCCAGCGAGCCGATGATTTCGCCGATCTTGACGGTCGACGGCCACGAATTATGGTCGCAAAAATGGGGCAGGATGGCCACGATCGTGGTGCCAAAGTAATTTCCACCAGCTTCGCCGATCTTGGCTTTGATGTGGATATCGGTCCACTCTTCCAAACTCCGGAAGAAGCTGCCCGACAAGCTGTGGAAAATGACGTGCATATTTTAGGCGTCTCCAGCCTGGGAGGCGCTCACAAATCGCTGGTTCCACAAGTAATTGAAGAGCTCAAAGAACAGGGCAGAGAAGATATCATGGTGGTTGCCGGTGGCGTGATCCCCCAACAGGATTATCAGTTTTTGTATGATGCCGGCGTAACTGCTGTTTTTGGGCCTGGAACGGTCATACCTAAAGCAGCCAAACAGATCCTCGACGTACTTATTCAAAATTACTCAGACAACGGTTCATGAGTAGGAAATTTCCGACAGCAACAGAATTTATCGAAGGTATTCTTGCCGGCAACCGGATGTTGCTGAGTCGTGCTATTACCCTTATCGAAAGCACGAAAAAGGAGCATCAGGATCTGGCTCAGGAAATTATTGAAGGTTGTCTGCCTCATTCCGGCAATTCTGTTCGAATTGGAATAACCGGCGTGCCTGGAGTGGGAAAAAGCACATTTATAGAAGCATTCGGGAATTATATCATTGAAGAGGAAAACCGATCTCTGGCTGTTTTAGCTGTCGACCCTTCCAGTTCTAAGACCCGCGGTAGTATTCTGGGTGATAAGACGCGAATGGAGACCTTATCCAATCATCCCAAAGCATACATTCGCCCGACACCCACTTCCGGCTCTCTTGGAGGTGTAGCCCGAAGTACTCGCGAAACCATTACGCTATGTGAAGCGGCAGGATTCAACACCATATTTATTGAAACCGTAGGCGTGGGGCAGTCCGAAACTGCGGTTCATTCCATGGTTGATTTCTTTTTGCTGCTGATGCTGGCCGGAGCCGGAGACGAGTTGCAAGGTATTAAACGTGGTATCATGGAAATGGCCGATGCTATTGCCATCAACAAAGCGGATTCAGGAAATGAAGCGGCCGCCAAACGTGCCATGAGTGAATACAAAAATGCGCTCCATCTGTTTCCTCCCACAGAATCTGGCTGGATCCCTAAAGTCGCCACTTGTTCAGCTTTCCATAATAAAAGAATTGCTGAGATATGGGAGATCGTGGATGAGTTTGTCCGCCACACTAAAACCAAAGGGTTCTTCGAGAAAAAACGAAAAGAACAAGCCAACTACTGGCTGGATGAAGCCATCAATCAGGAATTGCACCGCGCTTTTTATGATGATCCCGGATTAAAGAAAAAATTGGCTGCATTTCGAAAACAGGTGCAAGAAGAGGAGATATCTTCCTACAAAGCAGCAAGGGATCTGATGCGTGAGTTTTTGGGAAAGTGATTGTCTCCTAAATAAAGGTTGGTCCAAGCGGACGCTTGAACCAGGGTTACAGGTTCAAATTTTCATTTCAAGGACTAGCGCAAGCATCCGCTTGTACGATGTTGAATTCAACTCATAAACTTGGAATGAATCCATTCCATCAGTTGCTTACCTTTTATAGATAATCACTCACAAAATAATTTTGTCAATGAATTACAGGACGTTAGGAAAAACCAGTTTTAAGATCTCTGAAATTTCACTTGGAACCTGGCAATTAGGTGGAAAATGGGGCACAGAATTTGATCATGATCTCGCTCAGGAAACCCTGGATAAAGCCATCAGTAATGGAGTTAATTTCATTGATACGGCTGATGTGTACAAGGGAACCGAAAGTGAAGTTGCCGTTGGAAAAGCCCTTAAAAAAACCGACAAGCGTGTTTATGTAGCCACGAAGTGCGGGCGACAGATCAACCCTCACACCAATGAAAACTACACGGCCGACAAACTCCGTGGTTATGTGGAAGATTCGCTAAAACGAATGGATGTGGAAACCATCGACCTCATCCAGCTTCACTGCCCTCCTACTGACACGTACTACCGACCAGAGATATTCGGGGAATTTGAGAAACTCAAAGAAGAAGGCAAGATCCTGAATCTCGGCGTAAGCGTGGAAAAAGTAGAGGAGGGACTGAAGGCACTTGAGTACGATAATGTGACTTCCATTCAGGTGATCTACAACATGTTTCGGCAGCGGCCTCATGAATTGCTTTTTCCTAAAGCGAAGAAAAATAATGTGGGTATTATTGTTCGTGTACCTCTGGCAAGCGGATTACTGACCGGAAAATTCACCAAAGATGCTACCTTTGCGGAAGGCGATCACCGTAACTTTAATCGTGATGGAGATGCTTTTGATGTGGGAGAAACTTTCTCCGGCATTCCTTTTGAAGCAGGCGTAGAAGCAGTGAAAAAACTCAAAGATCAGCTTCCTGAGAATACCGACCTCGTTCACCTTGCGCTCCGCTGGATATTGATGCGGAACGAAGTAAGCTGTGTGATTCCCGGAGCTTCCAAAGTGGAGCATGTGAAATCAAATTTACAGGCTGCTGAAAAAGGTGAAGTTTCCGATGACATCATGCAAGCGATCGATGAGGTATACGAATCGGACATTAAGCAGTTGGTGCATCAGCGCTGGTAAAATCAGGTGTGCACTAAAGTTTGATCACCAGTCCGTTGCTTAATTCGTAGGTTATATTTGGGATGTCAATGATAGGCGCGGCATCATAGGAAGCCACAAAACTAATGCTCACCGCTACCCGTTTGGTGATATCCATTTCCAGCTCGGTTTCCACAATAGATCGTGCTTTAAAGAACTGATCTGGCCTCGCCTGGTAATACCCGATCAACAGAAATGAAGCAGTATCACTGATCTTTCCCCGTAAAGAGATATTGCTGCTGCTTTTGAAGTACTCATTTTTGATGGAAGGCTGATCGGCCAGTTGCCATTCCTCAAATTCATACATAAAAGCTGTAGAGATGCTGGCTTGCCATTTTTCAGATCGGTGAAATCGATATTTAATTCCAGCCCCGGCCAAAGCCCGGTCATTCAATCCCAAGTTTCTGTTATACTGATATTGAGTGAAGGCTTCGGGCGACCATTTTCCTTTCCTCAAGAAGGTTGATCGGAGATGAAGATATCCGCTGCTGATCAACGAGTTTCCGTCAATATTCACAAAATTAAGACTATTGAGGAGCATGTAGGCATGGCGATCAGAAAAATAGGACAGATTGGATTCGTTGGTGAATTCCAGCACCCGCTCATTATAGCCCTTCAGAGCAAGATCGAATTCAAGTTCGCCATACCAACCGGCTGAATCACCGCTGGTGCGAACGCCCTCCACATTTAAGAGTTGAGCCTGGGCTGAAAAGATGGGAAAAAGCAACATCACACAAAAGAAATAAAGAAACCGGAGCATATAATTTTTAGTAATTAAGTTTGATTCAAGGGTTCAAAGGTACAACATCCCGTCTTGTTCCGAAATCGTTCATTGTGGCAAACATTGTTCAATCACTCAAACGATTCGTATCTTTACGGTGTTGAAATATTCACTTACTCAAATCTTCCAAATCAAGTAAAACATATGGTTATCATTATTGGCGCCGGTCCTATCGGACTTGCCACCGGAATTGCCCTTCAAGAGAAAAACATCCCTTTCAAAATCATCGAACGCGGTTGTCTGGTAAATTCACTGTACAACTATCCCACTAACATGACCTTTTTCTCCACCTCCGATAAGCTCGAGATCGGGAATGTGCCCTTCATCTCACATGGTTCCAAACCCACCCGCGCGGAAGCACTTGAATATTATCGGCGCGTTGCAGAGCATTATGAGCTGCCGATCAATTTGTATGAATCGGTAATCTCCATGGATGGGGAAGACGGCAATTTTACGGTGAAAACCGACAAAGATGTTTACAAAGCAGAGAAAGTTGTAGTGGCCACCGGGTTTTACGGTCAGGCCAATATGATGGGCGTACCGGGAGAGGATCTTCCCAAAGTGAAGCATTATTATGATGAGCCTCATCCCTATGCCTGGCAAAAAGTGCTGGTGATCGGCGGGGGGAATTCCGGTGCTGATGTGGCTCTTGAATGCTGGAGAAGTGGTGCCGAAGTAACAATGCTGCTAAAGTACGATTCCATTAAAGGTTCCGTGAAATATTGGGTGAAACCGGATATCGAAAACCGGATCAAAAATGGAGAGATCCCGGCTTATGTAAATTCTGAAGTGAAGGAGATCCGTGAGAAAGAAGTGATCATCAACACCCCGGATGGAGAAGTGACATTAGAGAATGATTTTGTATTGGCGATGACCGGATATCATCCCAACTATGAACTGATGGAATCGCTGGGTGTTGAGCTCACCGATGACGAAAAGTGTATGCCGGTGTACAATGAAGATAGCCTGGAAACGAAGCGCAATGGCGTTTATGTGGCAGGAGTTGTTTGTGGTGGAATGGATACCAGCCGGTTGTTTATTGAAAACTCCCGCGTACACGCCGAGCAGATCGCCACTCATATTAAGGAGAATTTGTAGGTGTGAATTTTTTGATATTATGATTAGAAGTAGTTGAAATTATAACGTAAGCAGCCATTGAGTCCTCTTTCATTGGCGGGCTTGCCCGTTAGGGAAAGAGACAGAGAAAGGGTCCTGTAGCGAAAGGCTTGAAGTTGTTAAAAACATGGATCTGCTACAGAGTCAGAATCAATGGCACCAAAACCCATCCTTGTTCCTTCCCTAACGCCCAGGGGCGCCAAGGAAGGAGACGCCTTTAAAAATTGGTGGAATTGGTTTTACACTGACAAATTGTATTAAAAATTGAGATCACGCCGGCAGTCGGACACAGTCCCTCGTATTCAAAAAAACAACTCTACACATTTTGCAGCCCACTCGGGATGACAACTTCTGGCTCTTTTAAGTACATACGTTTCTTTAAATCCAGTCAAAAATTCAACCTGTCGGAAATCTGAATCATCCGCCTCGTTTTGTTATCTTTATAAGAAGTTCATGAAGCAAAAGTATTTTAAATCATAAACCGAACATCAAAACCAAGAACACATGAAAGTAACAGTAGTTGGAGCCGGTGGGAACGTTGGTTCAACCGTAGTTGACGTACTCGCCCAGCGCGATATTTGCAAAGAAATTGTAGCCGTTGACATTGAAAAGAAAGACGGCGATAAAACCTTTTATCCATCCAAGGGACGCGGTTTGGATCAGTGGGAATCTGCCCCTATCCATTTATATGATACCCGCATCAACGGAACGGTTGATTATGCTGATACCGCCGGATCTGATGTTTGTGTGATCACAGCCGGTGTTCCACGTCGCCCCGGAATGAGTCGCGACGACCTGCTTGAGATCAACGCCAATATTGTAAGTAGCGTAAGTAAAGAACTTGCCAAGCATTCTCCGGAGACTATCATCATTGTAGTTTCAAATCCATTGGATGTGATGGTTCAAGTGGCTAAAGATGCCAGCGGACTTCCGCACGAACGTGTAATGGGAATGGCCGGAATTCTGGATACTGCCCGTTACCGTGCTTTCATAGCCAGCGAACTGGATGTATCTCCAAAAGACATTCAAGCATTATTGATGGGTGGCCACGGCGATACTATGGTTCCATTGCCTCGTTTCACTACTATCGCGGGCATGCCTGTTACTCAATTTATTGATGAAGACCGACTGGATGAGATCGTTAACCGCGCCAAGAAAGGCGGTGGCGAGATCGTTGGGTTGATGGGAACATCAGCCTGGTATGCGCCCGGTGCTGCAGCAGCTCAGATGGTAGAAGCTATCCTGCTCGACCAAAACCGCATTTTCCCGGTATGTGCTCATATCGACGGAGAGTATGGAATCGACGATCTTTACATCGGTGTTCCGGTTAAATTGGGAACCGGTGGCGTAAAAGAAGTAATCGAAGTTGAATTAAACGAAAAAGAACAAGATCTTCTGAATGAATCAGCTGAAGCCGTTCGCGGTACTTTGGATGAATTCAGAAAACTAATGAACAAGTAAACATAAATAACGAGGACTAAGGTCTTCACTACTTGCATTAATCCCTCACGTGAATTCGTTTGCGTGCGGGATTTTTTTTTGTTTGTACGTAATTGTCTTTGGCTACATACACCCCACGAAATTTAAGCAGGAACGGCTGCTTGTATTGATCTCCCCTCAATGGGAGACTCCAGAATATTGAAATACTTGTTTACTCATCTGTCAGTTCACTTCAATATTCATTTTTGAATATTCCTCTTTTCGATATTCAGAAAGGGTACATGTGGTAATAAGCTTGACAGTTATATCTACATCCGCTTCCTTACATCCTATTAATCAACCAAAATTCAGTAAAGAATGGATCAGATAAAATGGGGCATTATTGGTTGTGGTGATGTCACCGAAATAAAAAGTGGGCCGGCATTCAATAAAATAGATCATTCTGAGTTGGTTGCCGTCATGCGCCGGAATGTAGAAAAAGCGGAAGATCACGCCAAGCGTCATAATGTCTCTCGCTGGTATTCCGATGCCGATAAGCTGATCAACGATTCCCAAGTGAACGCTATCTATATCGCAACTCCACCAGACTCGCACGCCCATTACACCAAAAAAGCAGCTCAGGCGGGCAAGGCGGTGTATGTGGAAAAACCGATGGGCTTAAATCATGAAGAATGTCTCGAAATGATTTCAGCTTGTGAGGAAGCCGGGGTTCCATTGTTTGTGGCTTATTACCGCAGGGCTCTTCCTTATTTCTTAAAAGTGAAGGAGTTGCTCGATAATGATGCTATAGGAACGGTCACTTCAGTATCTATTGAATTGATCCAACCTCCCAAACCAGACGATTTCAAATCCCGGGAAGAACACAACAACTGGCGCACGAAGCCAGAGATTTCCGGCGGTGGGTATTTCCACGATCTTGCTTCTCACCAACTCGATCTGATGGAATTTTTGTTGGGCCCCATAAAGAACATTGCAGGAAACAGCACCAATAAAATGGGATGGTATAATGCTTCTGATGTGCTCTCTGCTTCCTTTCTGTTCGAGAAGGATATTCCCGGACTGGGACTATGGAATTTCACGGCTCAACCCGATCAGAAAAAAGACCGAACTACTATTATGGGTAGGGATGGTTCCATCATCTTCAGTACGTTCGATGATAGCAAGCCAGTTCTATTGGAGACTTCCTCTGGAAAAGAAGAGTTCGACATTCCTTACCCAAAACACGTACAACAACCACTTATTCAAACGGTCGTGAATGATCTCCGGGGAGTATCTGAAAGTCCAAGCACTGGAGAAACGGGCGCTCAGGCAAATCTTTTGATGGATAAGATCACGGGGCGGGAGTAACGTGAAACCTTTATGTAATTTCACAAAACTATGATGGAATTATCTTTTACTTTCCTGAATATAATTCACTAAACGAACGCTATATATGAGATCACTAAAAATTTCTACACTTTGGCTTTTCGCTTTCACCTTACTTTTTATTTCTGGGTTGAACGCACAGGACATCCAAGTCCCTGTTATAGAAGACGGACAAGCACAAGTCATCCCCGAATTTGAAGATCCTGAAAACTGGATCCGCCACGACCTTTGGGTGGAAACCGATTTTGATACCGACGGCAACGGAAAACCGGATCGCATGCACGTGGCTGTTACGCGTCCTCAGCAAACTGAATCCGGCGACCTACAATTGCCAGTGATCTATGAAACGAGTCCCTATTATGCGGGAACTGCTCGTCCACCCTATGATTTTTTCTGGGATGTAGAGCATGAAGTTGGTGAAGAACCAGCGGCTCGTAAAAAAGGTCCTGAAGTTCAGCGACGAGGAGAACGCCCCATCATTTCCAATTCACATATTAAAACCTGGGTGCCCAAGGGCTTCATCGTGGTTCACTCCAGCTCGCCCGGAACCGGCCTTTCACAAGGCTCCCCAACCGTTGGTGGCGATAACGAATCGCTGGCGCCCAAAGCCGTGATAGACTGGCTGAACGGACGTGCAAAAGGCTATACTTCACCTGATGGGGATGAAGAAGTGGAAGCATTCTGGACCACAGGTCAGGTTGGAATGACCGGAACTTCATACAATGGAACCCTGCCTTTGGCTGCAGCTACAACCGGAGTTGAAGGACTGGAAGCCATCATTCCGGTAGCCCCTAACACATCCTATTATCACTATTATCGCTCCAATGGATTGGTTCGCTCGCCGGGTGGCTATCTCGGAGAAGATGTGGACGTGTTATATGATTTCATTCACAGCGGGGCAGAAGAATATCGCCCACATAACAACCGCGTGTACCGAGATTCCATTATGGCACAGGGCATGGATCGGGTTACCGGAGATTACAATGAATTTTGGGCCGGACGTGATTATTTGAATGACATCGAGCCACTCAATGCTTCAGTTTTAATGGCTCATGCATTCAACGACTGGAATGTGATGCCCGAACATAGTTTGCGAATTTATGAAGCAGTGAAGCAAAAAGATGTCCCCTCCATGATCTATTATCATCAAGGCGGACACGGAGGCGAACCCCCACACTGGCTGATGAATATGTGGTTCACCCGTTATTTATTTGATGTGGAGAATGGAGTGGAAGAACTACCCCGCGCCTGGATTACTCGTGAAGGTGATGAGCGAACCGATCCGACTTCTTATCCTGATTATCCGCACCCTGCTGCTGAGGATGTAACATTCTACCTCTCAGGAAACGCACCTGAGCGGGGCACCCTTTCAACCCAAAAAACAGAAAATGCAGGAACAGAAACGCTGGTAGATAATGTCTCTTTTGACGGCGCTGCATTGGCCGAAGCAGAATGGACGGACCACCGCCTGATGTATACAACAAAACCGCTGGCCGATTCTTTACATATTTCTGGAGTTGCATCCATCACCCTGAAACTGGCAAGTAGCAAACCGGCTGCGAACCTTTCCGTTTGGCTTGTTTCACTTCCCTGGGAAGATGGCCGGGGAACTCAGATCACCGATAACATCATCACACGTGGCTGGGCCGATCCGCAGAATCACGAATCGTTGACAGAAAGTAAGCCCCTGGAGCCCGGCACATTTTACACCCTCAGCTTTGACCTTCAACCCGATGATCAGATCATCCCTTCCGGACAGCAAATTGGACTGATGATATTTGGAAGCGACCGTGAATATACCCTTTGGCCTGAACCGGGAACTGAACTTACCATTGATCTCAACGGGACTTCTTTACAGCTTCCGGTTGTTGGCGGGGTGGAAAGTCTTACCTTCCAGAACTAACCTACTGCTATAATAAAATTAAACCTAAGGGACACAGAACTTGTGTCCCTTTTTTTAATTCAACTCAAAAAAACTAAGACGGAACTACTGCGTCAACCATTTCAGAACTGTGCGATACAGCCAGCCCGGGGGTGAACTAATAAAGCCAACATGGCCTCCCTTTTCTGTAAAACACGTTTGGATATGAGGATTGCTATCCATCTCCTTAACAGGAGCAAACTCGATGGGACATAAGGTATCTTCTTTACTGTGAATGACCAGTAGCGGCACTTGCACATCTTTATAAAAATGTCGGCTTGAGCATTGTCGATAGTAATCATCTGCGCCATCAAAACCATGTAACTTGGCTGTCACCTGATCATCAAATTCGTAAATAGAATTTCCATTGAATTCGGGCATGCTTTGAAGACGCTCTTTTTTTAACTCCAGCTTTTCAACCAGCGTTTTCAGGAATCTCATTTCGTAGATCTTATTAAAGCCCTTTTGCATCCGAATAGACCCTTCTTTCAAGTCATAGGGCGGAGATATGGCCACCGCACGACTCACTAAACTGTGATCAGCTTCTTCCCCAAGATATTTCACCAATGCATTTGCCCCCAGTGAGTATCCAACAGCATAGACCTCTTGTCCCGGAAACTGATCTTTGATCCAGCTGAAAAATATGCGGTAATCATCGGTGGCTCCTGAATGATAGAACCTGGGCTGCTCATTCATTCGGCTGCCACATCCTCTGAAATTCAACCCAACCGAGCTGAAACCTGCCTTTTTTAACTCCCCCATCAAATTTGCGATGTAATGTCGGTCGGTAGAGCCTTCAAGTCCATGGAAAAGAGCTACAACCGGTTTATCCGAGTCAATATCGCACACATCTATTTCGAGGAAATCATTATCTGGAGTGGAGATCGCAATTCTTTGTACTTCCGGCTTCCGCACCCTGGTTAGCTGTGACGCTATAACAGTGTGGATGTGTGAGTGGGCCGCCCACCAGGCAGGTTTAAATGGCTCAATATCTACAGGCAGCCTGATCGTTTTCGTTTCAGCATATTTCATAGCCTTAAAGCTATGCAGTTTTATGGATTCTTTCCATTTCTCATTTTCAGTCGAGCTATGGTTCTGCTATATTCGCCAAAAAGAATTTATACATGGCTTCATCGCTTTCCCCTATTGAGTACATCCGTAGTGTTCTATCGATCTTTGTTTTCTTTGTGATGTTCACGATCTCCACTCCCATGATCGCACTGCTTCTCATTCTTAGTTTTGGGAAAGCAACCAACTTCATTGTAGAAAATTTCGGCCCATTTATTGCCTATCCTGTTCTATGGACGCTGGGCATAAAATTCAATGTAATTCAGCATGGTGAACCAGTGGAGCCACCTGTCATTTACACTATCAACCATAGTTCTACGCTCGATCTTGTAACGATGATCGCACTGGGGCTACCGCACATTCGCTTTGTCGCAAAATGGGAACTGCAATACAACCCCTTGTTTTTCATAGTTGGACATTTGACCGGACAGGTCTTCATACAGCGAAAGAAAAGTGAGAAAGCCATCAGGAAATTGCAGAACACCTACGACCGTCTTCACAGAGATAAGCTATCCATCATGGTAGCCCCGGAAGGCTCTCGAAAGCATCCCGGAGTGATCGGGCCCTTCAAAAAGGGAGCATTTCATATGGCCATCGACCTTGGGTTTCCGATTGTACCCATTTACTTTGAAGGAAATCAGGAGTTGAGCCTAGGCGGTTCACTCCTCTCAAAAAGCGGCACCATCAATGCCCACATTCATCCACCTATCGACACGTCCGGGTGGGAAAAAGAAACTATGGACGAGCACATCAAAGAACTTCGAAGCAAATATCTTGAGTGGGCCGGAGTAGAAGAATCCTGATCACTTATCGCGATAGAAATAGATCTTTTTATTATCCGCATCCCGGCGACTTTTGACCTTGATATCGTTCTTTTTACCGAACTGATACACGGCCGTACGCATAGAGTTGATGTTCTTTTCGTTGGAGTAGCTAACCTCAACAGCCTGTCCGCCCGGCTTCAGTTTTTCAATTGCTTCCAGCAGAGGCTTGAACTTTGAAGTCCTTTTCTTTGATGATTTTACATTCGAGCGTTTCACAAATTTAATATCCATTGCCTCAATTTTATGTTTGTCCTATAATTAATACTAATATAATTATTAATTACAGTCATTAATACAACATTAAAACTTTTTATAAAAACAACCTCATATAAACTTACTCCTTTTTATAGACACATCAAGAAGTTGATTTTAATTCTCATGGATGGGTATAATTTAATATATAATTCTGCTCATTTTCAGATCTAAAGCTTTCAAAAAGACTATTTTTGGACAAAGTAGAAGCGACGGATTTCGAGAGAATAGCTATTCGGATTGTACCTTTTTATGTAAATGAAATTATTATGCACTGCTTCTATAGTCTGCTTTCTTTGCAGGTTAAATGTCCCGACAGGATTCCCAGCTTTATCTAACAGATACCACCGATATTTTTCCAAACCTTCCGTGATAGTGGCAATCCATATCCGCCCTTTATCGTCCACAAACATCTTGGCCACCGCCGGCCAGGTATCAGGCAGATCAGCACCACGAATTGCACGCCTGTAATGCACATTGGTATATAGATTCAGGACGTCTTCTTTATTGAGCCGCTGCTTTTTCATCGGATAGTAGAACGCACCGGCAGCATTTCCTTCCCGATCATATTTCGATATCAAAAACTCTGCCGTATTGATCATAAATAAATTAGAATCCTGACCCGCGGCAATCAGCGTTTCCTCCAGGTAAGGCAGCTCCATGATCACCGTTGTCGTCCTCGTATCATCCACATACAAGCCATTTCCCTCAAATTCAAAAACCGCATCCGATAGTCTAAGATCAGGACTTTCGTCAGGCTTCAAATTCATTCTATAGTACACTTCCCGTTGATCTGTTGCAGTTCTTGTGATCCGGAATCCAGTCAACAATTCTCCCTCTCCTAAAACCTCGAAAGTAAAGGGAATCACTTTCTGGGCTGAGTCAGTCTCAAATAATGTATTGGCAGAAAGGTCTAAAACTGAAATGTCATTCAGATCATCCAGCGAAAAAACATTAATGCGTTGCAAGCTCTTGTCGAATGCATATAGATTTCTGCTATCCGTTTTGATTAGCTCTGGTTGTCGAAACTCGCCGGGGTCGCTGCCACTCTTTCCAAGCGTTTGAATCGGCCTCCCTTCAGCAGAATACACCTCGATCCGGTTGCGGGTTCTATTTACGGCAAAAATCCGTCCAGCCTCGTCAACCGCTACGCTTCCAATATTATTCACCGTTTGGTATGAACCGATCAAAAAGTCCGGCTCTTGTATTAACTCCATCTCGGCGGCACGCTCAAGTTGAAATTGCTGAGCATCTTGTTTGAGTTCTGAGAACGGATCTTCGGAAGAGCACCCGACCATCACCCCAAATACCAGAAAAGCTGTGCTGAATAATCTCATGGTCTAAGGTATAAAAACCGGGCTTGAAATCGGATAAGAAAATCAGTGGAAATAAAAAAGGCTTCCCAGTAAATCTGAGAAGCCTTTTGTGGGCGATGAGGGACTCGAACCCCCGACCCCCTCGGTGTAAACGAGGTGCTCTGAACCAACTGAGCTAATCGCCCTACTTGTTCGAAGGGCGACAAATATAAGAACATTTATAACTCCGGCAAAGAAAAATAAGCACATTTATTGATTTATTGGTTAACACTGTTAACTTACCTTTTCTTTTTACATTTTATGGGTCCTATATGTCAATTCTTATTTCAATGAGCCGAGCATTATGAGTGAATCAAAAAAACAGACTTACAATGCCGTACTTGTGGACGGCTGCCGAATTCCTTTTCAAAGATCGGGGACCAATTACAACGACCTGATGGCTTATGACCTGGGACGGATGGCCATCGAAGGATTGATCGCCCGAAATGCTGTTGATCCAGCCACCATCGATCGCGTGATCATGGGAACGGTGATACAGGAAGTAAAGACGAGTAATGTAGCCCGGGAAAGTGCGCTTGGTGCAGGAATCCCGAATTCGGTTCCGGCATTCACTACCACCATGGCCTGCATCTCTTCCAACCAGGCTATTACCAGCGGAGTCGACCTGATCCGCTCAGGACAGGCGAAGATCATATTAGCAGGAGGAACAGAAACCATGTCTGATATCCCTGTGAGGTTCAAAAAGAAATTCCGACAAAAAGTATTAGCAGCACGTAAATACAAATCACCTCTCGATTTCCTGAAGTTCTTCAAAGGACTTGGGCTCAAAGATTTTCTTCCGGAACTCCCCGCTATCGCTGAATTTTCAACCGGAGAAGTAATGGGAGAAAGTGCCGACCGAATGGCAGCTCGTTTTGGAGTAAGCCGTGAAGATCAGGATGAATATGCGTTACGATCTCATCAACTGGCTGCAAAAGCAACGAATGAAGGGGTGCTCGATCAAGAACTCATTCCCGCTAAAATTCCCCCAAAATTTGATGTTGTTAAAAATGATAACGGATTTCGTGAGGATACGTCTTTAGAAAAATTGGGTAAACTTCGTCCGGCTTTCATCAAGCCGCATGGAACCGTGACTGCCGGAAATTCTTCGTTTCTGACCGATGGCGCTTCGGCTTCATTTATCATGGAGGAGCAAACCGCACTGGAACTTGGGCTGAAACCAAAAGCCTATATCAGGGAATACAATTTTGTATCTCAGGATCCAGGCGAAGAACTGTTATTGGGTCCTGCTTATGCCATCCCGAAAGCACTAAATGCAATGGATTTGTCTTTGAATGATATTGATGTTTTTGAATTGCATGAGGCTTTTGCCGGACAAGTTTTATCGGTATTGACCGCTTTAAATTCAGATACATTTGCCAGAGAATCACTTCAACAAGACAAAAAAGCAGGTGAGATCCCGATGGATAAACTGAATCTCCTCGGCGGCTCTTTATCGCTTGGGCATCCGTTTGGGGCAACCGGTGTTCGTCTTGTTACCACAGCTGCAAACCGGCTTATTCGTGAAGACGGAGAATTTGCCATGGTCTCTGCATGCGCAGCTGGCGGACAAGGACATGCTGTTGTGCTTGAACGATATCCGAATTAGACGCTGATTTTGAAATTTCACTCCTTAATTTTTTGATATGAGCTACCTTAATATTTCCCAAAAAGAATCTGTTGCCATACTCACGCTTGATCTTCCCGGTGAGAAAGTGAACAAACTGAATGAAGATCTCATTGAAGAATTTTCAGCCTTTCTGGATAAACTGGAATCTGATAACGACCTGAAAGGAGCTGTTCTGATCTCCGGGAAAAAAGATAATTTTATAGCAGGTGCAGATATCGACATGTTTCAGGAGCGGGATACTGCAGAGGAAATTGAACAGCTTAGCAAAAAAGGACACGAGATCCTCAATCGTATTGCTGATTTCAAAAAACCAATAGCCGTGGCCGTTCATGGAAGCTGCATGGGAGGAGGACTGGAACTTTCCCTCGCTTGTCATTACCGAGCCTGTTCCGATAGCTCTGATACCGTTTTTGCCCTGCCTGAAGTTAAACTGGGCCTCCTTCCCGGAACTGGTGGCACTCAGCGCTTGCCACGGCTCATCGGTATCCAAAATGCCCTTCCTTATATGCTCACCGGGAAAAATATGTATGTCCGTCAGGCACGAAAAATGGGGTTAGTAGATGAAGTAACGCATAAAGATGCTATCGAAAAAGCGGCCATCAAAGGAGTCCATAAAATTGCGGACGGGAAATTTGACCGTAAAGATAAGAGGCCCTTTTTACACAAAGTGCTGGAAGGAAATCCACTGGGCAGAACCATTATTTTTTCGCAGGCTCGTAAAAAAGCCCTGTCTAAGACAAGAGGCAATTATCCGGCTCACCCCAAAATATTGGATGCCGTTAAATATGGCTATAAAAACGGGCTTGAAAAGGGACTTGAAAAAGAAACGGTTCTTTTTGGTGAGTTGGGAGCCACACAGGAATCCCGCAACCTGGTGAATCTATTCTTTGGGATGAATGCATCTAAAAAAGTACCTGATCCCGATATGGTAAAAAAAGTACAGCGGATCGGCGTGCTGGGGGCAGGATTAATGGGTTCCGGAATCGCGGATGTCAGCGTGAATAAAGGAGATTATCGCGTGCTCCTAAAAGATCAGGATATAGATAATGCCGCCCAGGGCGAAAAAGAGATCTGGAAATCGCTGAATGACAAGGTAAATAAAAAGATCACTTCCGAGTTTGAACGTGACAACACCATGAGTAAAGTTACCGGAACGGATTCTTATGAAGGATTCGGTGCTGTTGACCTGGTCATAGAAGCTGTGTTTGAAGATCTGGAGCTGAAGCAGAACATTGTTCAGGAGATCGAGAAAAATACCGGCGATGACTGCATTTTCGCCTCCAACACTTCTTCACTGCCGATCTCGAAAATTGCGGAGGGCGCCAACCGACCAGAAAATATCATTGGAATGCATTACTTCTCTCCGGTTCAGAAAATGCCGTTGCTCGAGATCATTACCACCGACAAAACTGCTGACTGGGTGACGCAAACGGCCTATCAGGTTGGGGTGAATCAGGGCAAGAATGTGATCGTGGTGAAAGACGGGCCCGGATTTTACACCACCCGAATTCTGGCTCCTTACATGAACGAAGCACTGAAACTACTGGAAGAAGGAGCATCTATCGAGTTCCTGGATAAGATCATGAAGGATTTTGGCTTTCCGGTCGGCCCTATGGCTCTTTTCGATGAAGTAGGCATTGATGTGGGCGCTCACGTGGCAGAAACGATGTCGCCCGTATTTGCTGAGCGCGGGGCGAATACAGATAATCGTGCTCAGGAATTACTGGATGCCGGTTATAAAGGCAGAAAGAATGATAAGGGCATGTATTTATATTCCGAAGATGACGACAAGAAAGTGAACACTGCGATCTATGATCATTTTGGAGGACAAGATCGCACAGATCCGGATACCAAAACTGCCCAACAGCGTATTGCTCTTACCATGATCAATGAGGCAGCGTGGTGTTTGGAAGAAGGCATCCTGAAGTCCCCGGACGATGGAGATCTTGGAGCGATCCTCGGCCTCGGCTTTCCGCCATTTCTGGGAGGGCCTTTCCGATATATCGATCAAACCGGAGTTCAGAATGTAGTTGATCAACTAAATGACTTTACTGAAAAGTTTGGTCCCCGGTTCAAGCCTGCTCAGATTTTGATTGATCATGCAAAGGAAGGGAAGAAGTTTTATTCAGAGGATCAGTAATAAATCCTAATTACTATACGCCGGTTTAGTGCTCGGTTCTCGATGATATCATTACCATCTTCATCCACGTGCGGCACAACTGGTTGAGTGTCTGCATACCCAGAAGCTTTCAAACGGTCTCCTTCAATTCCCTCCTCAATAAAGTACTTCACGATTTCCGAAGCCCGTGCCACTGAAAGCTCCCAGTTAGACGGGTACCGAGCAGTGCTAATAGGAACATTATCAGTATGGCCTTCCACATCAATTCTAAATTGATAGTATCCCAAGTCACTCATCGCCTCGGTCACAATATCAATGATATTTTGCCCAGTAGGTAATAACTCAGCTTCCCCAGAATTGTAGAATGAACTGCTATTAAAGAATAGTTTAATTCCTTCACGGCCGAGTGTTATATCCACAAGGTTAGCTTCACGTTCTGAAGCCAATCTCTCATCCAGATCTTTCTTAACCTCAGCCAGGGGAGTCCGAACATTTTCCTGTTTACTTACTTCAGAGCGAAGTCCCTGTTTCATCTGTTCCCAAAGATTTATATCTACGTGGGAAACTGCGATTAGAACTGCAAAAAAAGCCAACAACAGAGTTATCATATCGCTGTAAGTAAGAAGCCACTCCAGATCTTCTTCATGGACATTGCGATCATTATTTGAGTTCCGGCCTAAACCTCCATTGCGCTTCACGTTATACCCCTTGCAGCTCTAACTCTTCTTCTCTTTTAAAATCTCTTTGTAAATATGTCTTCATTTTATCTTTAATATAGAATGATGACTTTTTCTCATTGATAAGGAGTATACCTTCTAAAATAAAGTACTCCCTAAATTTATTCATCTGCGCTATGTTTTTAAGTTTTTCTGCCATCGGATAGAAAATGAATCTAGCCAAGGCAATTCCATACAGCGTGGTGATCAGGGCAGCGGCAAGTCCAGGCCCCATAGCTGATGGGTTATCAAGTTCGCCCAACATAACCACTAGTCCGAATAATGTACCAAACATCCCGAATGAGGGTGCTGCACCGCCCATTGCCCTAAGCACATCAACCACAACCATTTTACGAAAATATTGTTCTTCGATATTATTAGAGCCAAAATCACGAATTTCTTCATTGTTATAATTCGTACTTATCAAAGAAAATAAAAACCCCTCGATCTCGTCCTGATGCTCTTCTTCAAATTTAGATAATGCCTGAACCCGGTTATCACGGATCTGCTCATTCCATTCCAGAATATTATCCAGATCATTCTCTAAAGCTTTAGAATTGGTTTTAGCCTGACTAAAAAAATAGAATAAACTCAAAAATGCCTTACCTACATAACGAGGTTGATACGTTATAAAGACAGCATTCAAAACCCCTCCCATCACAATAAATAGACTTGGAATATTTAAAAATTGATAATCGGAAAGTATAGGAATAGATTCTATATAAGATGTAGCTCCAGTCACCTCTAATATCCCAAAAACCAAAATCCCTATACTAAATAATACCCCAAAAATGTTCGTTAACGATAACCTCATTAATTGATCTCCTCTTACTGTTCTTCTTGTTCCTGATCTTCAGCTGAAGGCTCTATACCTTCTTCCTGCTTAATATCTTCAATAATAGTTTCGAGCTCCGGAATACTTGGTATAGGCAAGTCAGGATTGATCTGGACTGCACGATTCCAATTTTCACGGGTTGCATTTTGATTACCCATCATAAAATGAATGGTTCCTTTGAGAGCGTATGCATCTGCTGTTTCAGCAATTTGGAGTGTTTCATTTAGCAACCTCAAGGCTTCTGTATATTCTTCCAGGTAAAATAGATCCTGAGCATTTCTGAATTTAGAAAGTACTGTTTGAATATCTCTTTCACGGTTTTCGATGAGTGTCGAGTCCGCAATTATAACAGTATCTTTTTCTGCCGGTTGCATTCCTTTCAGGTCTAGAAAAAATTCATCCTTTTCTGGATCAAGACGAATTTGTATTCCCGAACTTTCATTTTTGTAGTTCAGAATAACTTTATCATTTTTTTCTTCAGTAATCTGATCTAATTGACGCAGCTCATCCAGTGTATAATATTGTCCTCCTCCCTCAGAGATACCTCTCTCAGTAGGTGCACAAGATTGAGCCAAAAAAATCAATATTAAACAGGTTGATAATTCTTTAAAATTGTACATAGGCTTTCACTCCATATCCAAATTGTCCATATGTGTATGTGTTACTACTTACATCATCACTTGTAAATGCCCGATCACCTAAAAAGTATTGACCATATAATTCAAAGCCTATATTTTTGGTCATATTCAATATTAAAGAGGGGTTAAATGTAATAAGGTTACCTTTGTTATCTCCCATAGCCAACCAAACTGAGGAATCAACACCAAGCATTACCCGATAGTCATTAATCTGTTCATTTTTCATAGAAATTGCCTGGTCAAAAGAAATGCCCAATTCCCAAAAGTCAGCCTCAAACTCCTCACTCGCATTTGACCGAATAATATTAAAGCCTGTATAAAACCCAAGATATCCACTATTCTCTTCATTGAATGACTGACGATACCCAAAGTTAAAATTGTAATTTAAAGAGGAGGTTTCGACTGAGTTCTCAATATTTGATGCGATAGGATTGGTATAAAATTCATTACTCATTACCGTGGTTCCAAACCTTATGACCACATTTTTTCCGGTATTATCTTTTTCCTGAATTCCTACGGGATATGCGACTATACTTCTCGTCCATACGATTTCACGAGATTGAGGACTCATAATTCGAATTTGTACTACTAACCCTTCTGTAAAATGGCGTTGCAAAGTAAGCTCAGCAAGTCCACTTAATAAATATTTATTGGCAACACTTTCCAATAATTCAGGTGACATGTCTGCTAAGGAGCGGCCTTTTATGTTCATCAATTTCAAAGTTGAATCTGTCCCAACAATTTTGAGTTTATCAGTCGGGTCCAATTCAGGTGGTGAGATGACTGAGACTGGCGAATGCTCCTTAAATACAGTTTCGATTTCCCCTTTTATAAAAGCGATCGACTCATTGCTAAATCTATTACTGTTATAATTTATCTTATAAATTGCCATTCGCCTGATATTTATTGGAAGATCACTCAACTCTGTACTTAATTGATCTGATATCCGACTCATCATATAAGTTTCAGCACGCCTTTCAGCTTCCCTTAGTTCTTTTTGTGCTTGCCCCGGCTGAAGGAATCCAATCACCATTAACATTATTAGCAGAAATATTCTCATCTTATCAGCCTACTTTTTTTAGATGATTTCGGATTACTTTTAGTAATTCTTTTCTGGCTTGCTCTACTTCAGATTTACTTAACTCATTCGTATTATTTAATTCTGAAATAATCAGCTGTTGCTCTCTCTTAGGACGCACTTGGAGTATTTTCTTCTGAACATCTTTATCAGCTCCAAAAAGTGCGGGGACAAGGTCTTCTGTGCCAATATTTTCAATGCTTTTTTGCAATAAGTCATCTTCCATATCCGGAATATCTTCGAAAGCTACAAAGTACTTTCTAATCTTTTTGGCCAATTCTATATCTTGCTCTGCGATTGAATTTACGAACTCCTCCTGCTTGCTCACTGGCATACTGTCTATAGTGGCGAGTATAGATTCAACCCCATCTGCAGCTACAAATTTCATATCAGATACTGACAATGCCTTCGAAGAAAAATGAGCTGCCACTCTTTTATATATAGACACGGGAATATTGTTGATCTTGCCCATTTTTAAGACAACCGAAATGCGTTTCTGTTCCTTCATTTTTTGCAACACATAGCCTGAACGCTCTCCTGCAACCTGGGCTAGCAGTATTGCAGTCATCTCATCTGACTCCCCTTTAACCAAATGCACCAATTGCTGATTGGTAAGCTGTTTTAAGAAACCGAACAGGTTTGATTCAGAATCTTTCTTTTGACGTTCTTTTTTTATGCCCTGTATACTCTTCTTAAACTGAGCAACTTCCTCTACTTTTTCTTCAATAGGAATAGAGTCAATATTTGAAAGGCCAAACTGTATAGAATTATATTGTTCATCAGTAAGATGATCTTCTAAAATATTCAACAACTTATGATCAACGCTATAAACCTGTCGGACCGCCCGTACTACACCTTCCTCTTTATCATCCTCTATCCAACCTGAAACAAGATTTGCTACCATCTGCGGCTCACTTACACATGTATTAGTAATGTACATTTTGTCCTTTTCAAACTGTTGCTGCTTGTCAGTATTGATTTCGCGCACCTCATTTGACTCTTTTCCATTATTATTTTCATTGCCTTGAGATAGTGGATTAAACTCTGGGGGTTGCTGATAACGAGTCCTATTTTCATCAAACTCTGTTGGTCTGCGCTTTCGAAAAGACAAGAATAACAGAAGACCAAAAAGTAAAAGCCCTAACCCAAAAATAACATATAAAAGCTGCTTTGGATCATTCCAATTCATTCCCAAAAACCTATTTAATTCAGGTTCTGCCTCTTCAATATCGCCGCCATTAGTATCCAATTCTGACTGAGTTTGAATACGAGTCCTCTCTATCCCTGGAAAAACCCTTTCGGTTACTTCAATAACATCTCCTCTCAATAAGTCAGCATTAGATATCATGGCTGCGGCTTCTTCAATAAACTCAATATCCTCCTCAGAGTAGGATGTATCAACAAGCACCTTTACATTTAGCCCTGTAAGCTTATATCTTGAATCAAAACCAGAAACCTTTAAACTATCCTGATTTTGATTATTCCTTAAGTTAGGAGGAATTACAGGTAATCCAGGCAGGTTTTCTATTTCTATATTTGGTGGGGATTCTACCATATCGTATCCCTTTGCTACCATAACTCGTTCGATAATGGCTTTCACATCAACGATATAAGTTCCCCTATCATAATATTCACGTAAAGAGCGATCTAATATCACTTCGTAGTACTGTTCATACTTTGAAGCTTCCTCAGCTTCATCTGGAGCGGCCATCCGATTGCTCGTTGTCTGTGCTAACCCCGATACCGAATATGATAGCAGAATCCCTATTACCAAAACCCCGACATGTACCCGATTCATAACTAATACTTTAAATGGTTAATAAAGCCTACTGTAATTAATGATATCAATCAAGGCCTATTATAAAAGAGTTATCCACATTTTACAAATCAAAATAATTAGAGATAAAAACAATATTATTATTGATTTTTTAATTCTGATAAATTTAATTATCCACATTCCATAAATTTTTCCTGAGACAGCAAAATTTATTTTAAGCTGAATTCATAAAAAAACCACACTCATTTCAGAATGTGGTTTTTCCCCAATTTTACTTCCTGTTGGTTAAAGAGGTAAAATCAGATCTTTGTACCCAAAACCCATTTTAAATCCTTACACATCCAAAAACCTGCTGAAAATTATTTTATCAATGTCATGATTTTTGTCTCACTAAATGATCCGGCCTTAATTTGGTAGAGATAAATACCACTTGAAAGAGATTCGGCATCGAATGAAAGCGTATACGAACCGGCTGATCTCCGCTCAACTCCTGCATCATGAACGATACGCCCCGTCATATCAAACACTCTGAACTGGACCGAAGCAGCTTCGGGCAGCTGATATTGAATTTGGGTGGTCGGGTTGAATGGATTGGGAAAGTTCTGAGATAAGACAAATTCTTCCGGAACTGTTTCTTGTAACTCCGATGAAGTGCCCGTCTCAACCACCAACACAATACTTCCCTCAATTCTTCCGCCATCAGAATCTTCCACACTGAAAGTAAGTACCCCTTCCCCCACAAAATCAGATGAAGAAATGGTGATCTCAGTAGCTGAAACGGATACTTCAAAGGTTAATTCTTCCGGCTCTATGTTAAAACTGAAGGTAAGGTCTGAGAACTCATCTTCTACATCTGCTGCAATGTTTCCATATTGAAGGGTATATTCTTCCCCGCTGGTAAACCGAACGGTATCGGGAATTTGAACAAACTCGGGTAAATCGTTTACAGGATCAATAGTTACATCGAGGGTATCTTGAATGGTAGCCCCATCTTCATCACTGGCACTTACCACAACCTTCGCATTACCAAATTGATCTTCAATCGATGTTAAAATCAATTCTGAATTTTCATTAATGACAGCGGTAAATATTTGCTCTGTGAAATCGATGAGTTCAAATGATAATTGCGATGTCTGATCATCCGAAAAAACCGTTTTCAGATCAACCACGGTAGAATTCCCAAAATCTTCTGATAGTGAAATACTTCCCATCGGGTTTTCCACTACTGGCGGCTTGTTTTCTTTCTCAAGTGTTGTAAAATTGAAGGTACTGGACCAACCCGAAGTTGTATTCTCAGCATTGGTTCTCACCCTCCAATAATAGCGGGCTTCGTGTTCAAAGTCATCAAAAGTGATGGAAGTACCTGAAACATTGCTTTCTTCCCTTACAACAGAATTGAATTCTACATCACTCGCTACCTGAATTTTGTAGCTAACCGCATTTTCTCCTGCATTCCAGGTAAAAGTGAGAGACGTGTCGGTTCCGGTCGCGTTGTTTTGAGGACTTGCCAATGTTGGCAAACCCGCTTGTGCAGCTCCGGTTGTAAATTCAGCTCTTGAGCTCCAATTACTTTCTCCTCCTGCATTCAGCGATTTTACCCGCCAGTAATAGGTCGTTGAAAAGTTCAACCCGCCAATACTTAAAACGGTATCTGCAACTTCTCCATCATAAACAGCAGGACTGAAATCATTATTTGAGGCCACCTGCACCTGATAAGATTCAGCTCTGTCAGCTTCACCCCAAACCAGCGTGACAAGTGTATCTGCGCTTTCGGCTTCATTAGCGGGAAACATCAGTGTTGCAAGGCCGGGAGCTTCAACGATGGTGGAGAATGAAAAGGTATCAGACCAATCACTTTCTCCGTCTGAATTTTCGGCCTTCACACGCCAGTAATAGGTTGTGTTATGGTTCAGATCTTCTGCTGAATACGTCGTTTCTGAAACCGATTCATTAATTGTAAGAGAACCGGATCCAAAGGTAGTTGTAGTTGAAAGCTGAAGTGTATAATGCTCCGCTAAGTTGGATTCCTCCCAATCAAAAATGACATCGACAGAAATTTGCTCTGATTCATTCAAAGGAGATGAAAGCGATGGAGCTTCTGGCAGCGGAACCTCTTTTGTGGTAAACGAAAATACCTCCGACCAGTCACTACTACCCGAGCTATTTATGGCCCGAACCCGCCAAAAATATATTGTTGTATAATCCAAGCCCTGCAGCGCAAAAGATTCAGAAGTGAGGCTTTCATCTGCTATCAAACTTTGAAAACCTGAAGACTCCGATACCTGCAGCTCATAACTACTGGCAGCTTGCACAGATTCCCAATGCAATGTTGTATTGATAGCAATTCCCGTGCGGTTATTTCCCGGAGAAGTCAGACCAGGAATACCTGGAAGGCCTCCAACCGTAATGCTTCCATTATTTGATGTAAAAGCCGGTTCTCCTTCATTTATCTCGATCTCTGAGAATTCAAGTACAGAAGTTCCTGATCCCATTACCTGTACTTCTATTTTTAGAATAGTACCATTATCATAGATTGGATCGGAGCCTGCTCCAGATACTCTGTACGTAGTTTCTGAATTACTATTTCCCACCACAGAAAATCCTGCTGATGAGGTACCGGACTTTGAATGGCCCGTTACAATGGCTACCCCGGGATCAAAAGTGACTTCAAAAGTAAAGCCGCTGATCGAGTCCGGAGCCAGTCCTTGAATTGTAATTGGTACTTCAAGGGTGGTATCTGCATTCTGTATCTCCAGGTCTGGCAACGAGACTTGGAGTTGCCCCATTGCCAGGTTAGCATACGATGTAAGAAAAATTATAAATAGTAGTCCTGCAATCTTTTTCATCGTCCTGTTATTTGATTAGCATCATTTTCTTGGTGAACACATTTTCTCCGGCTACCAGACGGTACATGTACACCCCACTCGAGTTGTTACCTGCATCCCAGCTTACGGTATATCGGCCCGGCGATTTCTGTTCATTCACCAATTCTGCCACTTTCTGCCCTAACAGATTGTATACAAAAAGCTGAACTTTTGCATCCTCCGGAACACTGTATTTGATCTGGGTAGTTGGGTTGAATGGATTTGGGTAATTCTGAGAAACCTTAAATTCCCTTGGGAGATCATTAAGTGTCAGTTTCTCAAGTTGAACCGGTGGGTTTTCATTCACCACAATTCTGCCCTCAATATTTTGAACTTCAGTTTTATCGATGAGTTCAAAGGCCAGTTCTCCTAACAGTTCCGACTCCACGGTTTCTGCTCCAAACATTGATACATATGCAACACCATCTCTCACATTCGTAGTTACTTGCCAGTTTTCCGGAGCGTTATTTATCCCCTTGAATTTCAAACCCTCCGTCATTGGGATCTGTATTTCAGCCGCAGTAAGTGCTCCCTCAAGGTCGTTCAAACTAAGTGGAACGGAATATTCAGAGCCCTCATCACCTTCAGACCAATAATCCCAGTCAACCTGAACTGCCAGCGGAGCCATTTTAGCTTGTGCAGATGCACAATTCATAATGGCCGGCATGCCCACGTTATACTTTAGAATCTGGGACGCATCATAGGCTGAGATCCAGCCGTTGCCGGTTACATCTGCGGCCGTAGAATCCTGCCCGGTCAATGGATATTGCGGAGACAATTTCACAGTATGCCGTAAAACATATGAGGCATCTGTGGCAGATACATTTAAATCTCCGGTTACATCACCACAGACAAAACCAGTTTCAAAATCCAATGAGATAGATGCATCATTGATGCTCGTTTCGTTAAAGAAAACGTCTGTAATTTCGATCGACCCCGTGCCTGAGCTCAGGGCTGTTATCTCTAAATACATCAACGGACCAGATTCTGTTATACCATTTGCCGTAGCTCCAGAAATAAGCAAGACTCCGGGTTCAGGTGAATTTGTTTCAATATCAAAATAATCAGCATGGGTGCCTTCTTGTTCTCCCAGTGAAACTTCTGTGAAAGAAAGATCAAAATTTACCTTGATCTCAAAAGCATCTAAAGGAACGCCATTGAGCAATTCAATATTTAGAGGCAGAAAATAACTTTGCCCTTCAGCTCCAGTGAGAGCACCATCATAAAGATCTCCTTCAATGGGTCCGCTTTCAATTTCATTAACCTGAAGATTATCAATGTAGATCTGCTTGCCTTCATTTGCCTCGTAGTTCAAATATATAGCCACACGGCCAATACTATCATCGGTACTTATTGTATCTCCAGAATTTGCTACAAATGTGGTCTTATACTCTGTCCAGGATGTAGATAACTCCTCCTGTGCGATAGTTCCAAAATTACCGTAGTCCTGATTTTGAATAAATCCACCTATTACTGCGCCACTTTGTGCTGATTTTGCCCAGAACGAAAGTTCATACTGATTCCCGGGAACCAAATTAAACTTTTCGTTCACTACTTGAATGCTCCAGTGATCCGCTTCCGGATGGACACTATTTATAGAAACTTCGAGTGCTTTCTCTCCATCCTGAAATTCGGTATCAATGATCTCAAATGTCCCCATAGCACCTGTATCGGCATCAAAATCGGCAAACCAGCCGGGTGATTCTCCCATAAATTCACCCAAGCTTGAATACTCAAAACTGCCATTAGGAGCAGCCGTAGAATCTGAAGGAATGGGGGGTTCAACTTCAATTATATTAAATTCTTCCAGTCCCAAAAGCTGCTGATTGGCACCATAACTATAAGCCGTAGAATAGCCGGCAATACCCTCGTATTCAAAAACGGCGGGTATCTCCGTTCCAGCCAGGTTATTCCCTTGTGGCACAATGAACCGTATATTGTTACCAGTACTATTCTCAACAGCTATATAAGTTCTCCCGCTTTCAAAAATACTTGATCCAGGAATGCTAAGATCGTTCACTCTTATCCGCTCCGGGTTATAATTATCTCCCGAAGCAAAGAATTCATCAAGGGTAAGCAGTTCGGCTTGTGGTAAAGGATTCCCTCTGGAAAAAACATTGAAATCCACAAAATCCAACAGCTCTTTTTGGCCCTGAAAATCTTCTCGGTAGGCTGTAATCCTTATAGAATCACCTATAGCAACATCTCCGTTTTCAATGGCATTAAAATAATCACCGGATACATTTTCTCCCGAAGGGGTGTAGGTTAAGATTCCCGCGGTATCTTGCTGAATGTTGGAATAAATTCTATTCGCACTTGTTACAATACCCTTAATGGTTACTAATTCGCCCGGGGCCAGATTCCGTGCTTCAGCAATTGTGATCACATCTGGTATCGGATCTCCGGTATCTCCACTTCCCCCAAAATCACGGCTGCCATCATCCAGGTATTTATAGTTAAAATTAAATGAACTGCCAAAGTCACCACCCGGCAGATCGGTAATTTCTATGACCCCATAATTTCCCTCGCGGGTATATACGGCCCAAAGCTGACCTACTGAAATGGGTTGATAACCGGTAGCATCGTATGACACCGTAACCCACGGTTCAGCATCCGTTCTAGCAGGAACTTCCTGAACTTCATCAATACTACCCTCACCCAACAACAGGAACCGGCGACCAGTACTATCAATAGATCCACTTCCTTCGTTCCCAAAATTTACGCCTTCATTATTTACAAAAACAAAATCTACCAGGTAATCTCCGGCATCATGATTGTCTGCTGTCTCTTCTCTTGAAAAATCAAAACCACTACCGCTCGAACTAGTTGCCGATCCTTCTACGATTCCTGAAGATCCTCCACCAAAATCAGCTTCTTCAAAATTTCTGGAACCATCGCTTTGGTATTTATAATCGAATACATAATAGTTTCCACTTACTATTTCAGTGAATTCTATAATTGCATAAGTCCCTTCCTGAGTATATATCGCCCACAGACGATCTGTCACTATTGGTTGGCCTCCATTTGCTTGCCAGGCGTCACTTACCCACGGCGAACCATCAACCCATTCAGGAACTGTAACTGCTGTATCCAGACCTCCATCCCCAATCAAATACAGACGATTCTCCAATACTTCTGGAGAATACTCTCTACCAAAACTCCCCCCTTCATTACTACTACCCCGAATATCTGCATCGAAAGAAGCTGTATCATCAATCCCAAAAGCTGTTGCATGTGAAAAATCATAGAAGTCCCATGATGAGGTTTCGGTGTCATAGAAAAGCGTATCAGTTCCCGTTACCATTTGTGCGTTGGCAGTTAATCCCATTCCCATCAAAACGAATAGAAAAGCCCACACCTTACTAAGTTTGTATCTTTTTTTGCCCAACATATCATGTCCCCATTTAATTAGTGTTATACCCCCATATTATTCTTTACCCCTTATGAATGAGACCCCGAATAGCGTCTTTAACCATTCTTCAAATATGAGATGTATTTAAGTACAAAAAATTTCCAACACATTGCACCACATGAGTATGTAGTATTTATTGAGGTTATTTGATCAACATCATTTTTAAAGTGAAATGAATTATAGATCTCCCAAACCACTACCCCATACCAACACCGAATCCCTAAATCCCTCCCAATATTCATAGTCAGGTATAAAAGGGATATGCCCTTCTTCATATAAATTTCGGGCGGTTACATCGTAATCATCACTGCTTATGATGCTTTTGATGTTTAGATCGTAATCGAATTCATAGATCAGGTAGCCCTGACTTACCACCCCCATAAAATTCTGCCGGGGTGTATCAAATATTTCCACAGCAATGATCTGCTTTTCTTTTCGGTGGGCTACTCGTCTGCCACTGTTATATTTGTAAATTTGATCGAATGCTTGCCCTACAATGGTTTTTGGGAATAGCACATATGTTTGTCCCGAAGATACATCGCTATTAGCAGGGATGTAATCTCCTTTGGTGGGAGAGTGACCCGAAATGGAATCCAGATCCAGGATGATCAGGCTTGCCATCCAGTATGCATTGTTGATGCCCACCATCAGAACTTCATCCACTCCGTCCTCATCAATATCGGCCAGAAGCATATCCCCAAGGTCGCCAACATGCAGATAATAGCTTTCCAGCACTCCAGTCAACAGGTCGTATTTGGCTAATATTCCGGGAAAAGAGACTCCCGCATCACCCATAACCATTAATTTTGGGACACCCTTTTTATCTGATGTAATCTTAAGTTCAGATACGTGAAAATATAGATTCTCCATGCCTTGTTGTTTTGGAAAATCAATATCAAAATTGAATTCTGTGCTCCACAATGTTGTATCTGTAGTTACTGAGCGTGCCTCTATCACTGCACTACCTTCGCTATAATTTCCGAGCTTCTTTGCATATATCACTTCGTTCAAACCATCCCCGGAGATATCATAAAAATCAATAATCGAACTGTTCGTATTATTGATCAGATCAATATCTCTTTCTCCAAAATGAATACTCCCAACCTTCAACCCACTTTTATTTTCCAGTACTGCATACGCTCCCGCAAAATTCACGGAAACAGGATTCTTGTCAACCGGCCCGTAGATCAATCGGCCAATAATGCCCAGCAAGACGATAATAGTTATCACCGCAACAGCACTGTATTTCTTTTTCCATAACCTTTGAGCTGTATGTTCTATCAGGGATGTTTTTGTATGAAGACTCAGCCTGCGATCAAAGAACAGCTCACGTAAATGCCCGATACCTTTTAGCACCAAATTCCGGTTTGGATATGCCTTGTTCAGCCGGGTTATGTACTTTTCTGCTTGCTCAAATTGCTGATAGGGAACTACCAGAACCTGCGCCCATGAAAAAAATGCTGCAGCAACTTTTTGCTTTAAAGTTGGACCATCTACCTCAACCACTTCCCCTTTTTCATTGATATCTCCTGTGATGGCAATACCGGGATTCAATCTAAAATATTCCCTCCTTTTTTCCGCTCTTAACATCTCACAATAGAATAACCCTGATAAAGCTACATTTGCCGAATTTCCTGCATGCCATGTATGCGTCATTTCAAACTGCGCAGTTCCTTTCCACAATTTTGGAGTTTCGATGTGTTCTTTAAGCAGAATGCCGGCTGCTTTTGCAGGTTTTTTCCCGAGCTCACCTGTTTGTGCACCTATCACCCCAAAGACCGGACGCAGCTCAAAATGGCCAGACCCCGACTCGCCTACAACTTCTACTTTCAGCTTCCGAAGCTGCCCTTTAGCTTCAAATTTCCCTGAAGCTTCAACTACCGGAATAAAAACTTCTCCGGTATTCCTTTCATTTTCCGGGCCTGGTTCCTCAGAACTTTTTAAAGAAGGTATATGACTCCCTTCACGGGGTTCATCGTCGATCCCAAGCCAATCGTGAATCTGGTCTAAACCTGCTTTTAAATGGTCTACTTTTCGCAGCAATTTTGCATTACTTTCATTCAGCTCGGGGATCTCGGAGATCACTTCCTCACAATCCCGTATAACCACTTTCAAGACTTCCGGTTTCAATCCGGTAAACAGGAGGGGATGTTCTAAGGCAGGGAATAACTCAAAAAGCTGGATCAGGTAGCTGTCGTAGGTCCTGTATTTATTTTGGAGTGCCAGAATAAATTCATGAATAAAGAAAAGTTGTACCCGCTCAGATCCCGCACGCTTTATATCAGCAATTATTTTGTGGAATAGCTTTTCAATTTTAATGGGATCCAATTTGTTGAAGCTGAAGCATTAATGGTCATTCATAAAAATATAGGGAGAAAGGTTTGTCGTTAGCCTCCAGATTGAATACAACTTTATTCGCTGTCACAATCTGAAGTTCCGTAGATCCCTTTTGAACCAGTAATATTCTTGAATAATCGTTATCACAATGCGCTACGCTGATCTCGATCTTTTTGCCATCAAAACTTAATTGCACTTTTGAATGATCTGCCACTGGAAAAGAGTGGTATTCAGGATCTATTTCTAATTTTAAACCCGGCACCCTAAGCACGGAATAGATGGAGTTCCAATCAATATTACTCAGATCCCGAACCCCTTTCAGTTTACCAAATTCATCGGTAACGAGGTCGATCTCTGGTTTCACCAAAGACAGTATCACCCGTTCATTCTGCCCTTCTTTTTCCGAAATAACATGAAATTGCAAACAGTTATCTCTTTCGTTTTCGAGGACTCTTACCACCCTATTATTTTCCTCTGACACCAATGTAACTCTCGTTTGCAGCATCGATCTTTCTTGTGCGGATGTCATTGCAGCCAGCACAACGGGTCCTGCACTTCTTTCTTTAAGCTGCAGAGGCTTTAAAGGAAAGACAAAAGGTTGCACCCCGAAAACCCTGTCCAGTTCTTCATAATAGCTCAACAAAAACTGATAGGTCGCTTGCAGTTCTTCTGATTGATCGATCACTTGTTTGATTTCCCGCTTTCTTGCTGAACTTAATTCATCGGAAAACCTGATATACTGCTCTATGCTATGTTCACTTATTTTCTTCAAAGGCTGCTTTCTATTGTTCTTGTCTCAACTTTATACTGCATCATTACCAAAGCTATGTATTGCTGAAATTTTTTGCTTTTTTGACTCGGGCTAAAAACTGTTCCCGTACTTTCTTCACTATATATTCGAAAATTTGGCGGTGCCCGGCTCTATATCTCCCATAATCTAATTCCGGCAGATAGTATTCAACATGTTCAAAGTATCCTTCCCGGGGCAATGCAGAAATAAATTCTGCTATTAATATCTTTTCGGTTGCCCTCATATATTTTTCAAAAAGGTTCTTATCTACTTTTTTTGATTCCACATACGTTTTTTGCAGATGTATCCTTTCCGTAGCTATACATTCAGTCAGGATCTTTTTCAGATGTGTTCTATCGTATTCCTCACCCGCTTTCAAGGTCAGGTTCTCCACTTCATTTTCAAGCCGGTATGCAGAAACTTTCCTCAGTAGTACAGCAAAATTGACCAATTTTATTTTGGATGAGTATTCTTCAGCTTCTCTGATTATAAAAGCAAGTGCCTTGATCGCATCAACACTGTTCTTGATCTCAGAAAACCTTGCGGAAATCTTGATCTCCAGAATTTCATCCGGCATATTCGGAAGGGAATGGTTCTCACCTGAAATTACTATCTCACCTGATCTTGGATCATAGTTTAGTCCCGCGACCTTATCCTCATCAAGCGTTCTTTTCAGGTTTCGAATTATTCGGGATAGTGATGGATCCAATTTTTGGAAGTTCTGATACAGTCCATCATTTACTTTACTAAAAATAAGTTGACGAACTTTTGTTTGAACCTCACTTTCACTCATTTCTTTGATCTGGTCAAGGGTTAAAAATGCCTCAATACTTTGCAGACATTGATTTGACCTTCCAAATAGATCGGCAATACAGTCCAATGCCAGGTCATCAATATTCTTGTATAAATGATCTAGCAAAAAGTCTTTGGATTTAGCTTTAGACCGCAGATAAGCAACGGCTATATACCGAAACTGGATGCACAATTGATCTGTTGCGCGTTCATCCCCTTGTAAAGCTTGAATCAACGTTTTAGTCAGCATTGTATATATAACCCCTTAATTCGAACTGAATTAACACTATTCAATTCAAAACTTCAACTCTTACCGTTAGATACCATATTTCTGCTCCTTAACCCCTTGCCAGAAGTTCACAATGTGCTGTCTTTAAAAAAGATTATTAATTAAAATGCATATAGGCTTAAGTAAAAAATTAATCATTGCATATGGAATTATAGCCTAGGTAATTTCTTTGTATACTGTAGTTCTGCACAAAACTTAAATTAATGATGGTAGTTTATGTTTTGATCAACCCATCGATACACAATTCGGGATAATTGTTCTTGTTATAAAGTTGCGCTCTAATACAAACCTGAATCTGTTTTATAAGTAGTTAATTTTAACCTCTTAAAGACACGATTATGGCAATACGTGGAGAAGAAAAAGAGCCTGCAAAAAAGACAGGCATTAATAAATATTTTGATATACATAAACCCGTTTTTTGGCCGTCGGTAATTTTAATAACGGCCATGATCGTTAGCACATTGTTACTTGGTGATCGGGCTGAAGAACTGTTTAGCACTATTCAATCAACGATCACAAATAACGCCGGCTGGCTTTTTGTTATAGCTGTGAATGTATTTATCGTCTTTTCGCTGTATATCGCATTTAGCCGGTTTGGCAGTATCCGTTTGGGGGGAGATGATGCGGAAACCGACTTTAGTACCCTCGCCTGGTTTGCCATGTTGTTTAGTGCAGGTATGGGAATCGGGATCATGTTCTGGTCGGTGGCCGAACCTATTTTTCATTTTTTATCTCCCCCAATGGCAGATGCTGAATCCGTTGAAGCCGCTCAGCAAGCCATGAATTTAACCTACCTTCACTGGGGTTTTCATGCCTGGGCTATTTATGCCGTAGTGGGTCTGTCCCTTGGTTTCTTTGCTTTTAACCGCGGGCTTCCGCTTTCATTCCGTTCAGTTTTCTACCCCCTGATCGGAGACCGCATCAAAGGCTGGATGGGCGATGTTATTGACATCCTCGCTGTTTTAGCCACTTTATTTGGCCTTGCTACATCACTGGGACTCGGCGTACTTCAGGTAAGTGCCGGCCTCGATCACGTTTTTGGCCTGCCCGATAACATCTACCTGCAGGTCGGTATTATTGTAGCCATTACCGGGGTTGCAACTGTTTCTGTGGTTTTGGGAATTGATAAAGGGGTTCGGGTTTTAAGTGAATTGAATGTCCGGATCGCCGCACTATTTCTGATCTTCATGATATTTGTTGGACCAACTATTTTCATCATGGATTCTTTTGTTCAGAATTTTGGTGGTTATTTAAGCTCCGTGAGCACCTTTAGTTTCTGGACTGAATCGTATGCGCAATCAAACTGGCAAAATTCCTGGACTATCTTTTACTGGGCGTGGTGGATCTCCTGGTCACCTTATGTTGGGATGTTTATTGCCCGAATTTCAAAAGGGCGAACCGTCAAAGAATTCGTTCTGGGTGTGCTCATTGTTCCGAGTCTCATTACCTTTTTATGGATGTCTGCTTTTGGCGGCTCAGCCATTAGCCTTGAAATGGCAGGAATTGGAAACATCGGCGATGCTGTTAACAGCAATGTGGCTACCGCTCTTTTCGTCTTCCTCGAACAGTTCCCACTTGGTATGATCACCTCTGTGATCGCTATCGTCCTGATTCTGAGCTTCTTTGTAACCTCATCCGATTCCGGCTCACTCGTGATCGATGGTCTCACCAGTGGTGGTAAACTGGATGCGCCCGTTGGGCAGCGAATTTTCTGGGCTCAAACAGAGGGACTTGTGGCTGCCATCTTACTTATTGGTGGAGGACTAAGTGCGCTTCAAACCGCATCCATCAGTACAGGTCTTCCATTCGTGCTAATCTTGTTGTTAATGTGTTACAGCCTGCAACAGGGATTGAAACGTGAATACCGCGAAAAACATGAGTTGGTAAAAGACAAAGAGCGCGAAGACTATAAGAAGCTGGTTAAAGAGACCATCAAAAACCAAAAAGAAAATAATTAGGAGGTACACCACTATGAAGAATTTTGATCACTGGTTTGTTTGTTTAGACCTATCCAAAATGGATGACATCATGGTTGGATACACTAAATTTTTAACATCTGTAATTAAGCCGAAAACAATCTCGTTTCTGCATGTTATTGAATCCAGTAAAGTTGCCAAGGAAATGGTTGAACTTTTCCCGGATATTGATACCAACGAGGATTTTGAGGATGTGATCCGGAAGGAGTTAAAAGAAAAAGTAGAAGAGCACTTTGAAGGGGATGATATTGAGACCCGTATCATCATCAAGGAGGGGCGTCCGACCGATCAGATCATTGAAATGATGAACTCTCTTGATCCTGACTTACTCATGATGGGTAAGAAAACAGGGTATGTGGGAGAAGGCGTTATTGCCCGCCGTATCGTAAAATACGTTCCGGCTTCCATCTTATTTGTTCCCGAAAACAGTCGATATGCCATGAATACTATTTTGGCACCCGTCGACTTTTCTCAGGAATCAGCTAACTCCGTAAACATGTCGCGAAAATTTGTTGAACCTTCCGGAGGCGATGTCATTGCCCAGCACATCTTTAAATATCCCTCTCACTTCTTTCCCTATATGCCTTCGGATGAAGAAAAGAATAAAATCCGGAATCACATTGAAGAACAGAAAGATGAGTTCATTTCTGAGTTTGACATATCAGACGATGTGGATTTTGTATTAACGCTTCATAAAGAAGGTCGCCTTGGGGATGACGTCTATGATGAAGCTGTTCGGAATCAAGCCGACCTCATCGCTGTAGGAGCGAAATCTTCCAAGAAGATCACCAGTATTTTGCGGGATGATTTCACCGATAAAATGACGTATTACTCATTCGGAATTCCCCTGCTGATACTCAAGAACAAGGAGAAACATCAGAAATTCCTGAAATCTCTTTTCAGTTAATTCAGGATTGTACTTTCTGCAATACTTAAGGCTGAACCATGTACGGTTCGGCCTTTTTTATGAGAAGCAGTTTAGGTAGTCGCCTTAGCTTTTTTTCATTGCAAAGATCTCTTAAGTCTTCAGCGAGCCCCAAGGCAAACAAAATTTACCAAACCTTACGAGTGGTGACTTAAGAGTTTTGGACAATGTCTCTGCCCCTACCTTCAGTCAAGTCTGAAAAGATACTTCTGGTAAAATTTTAGGTGTAAATCTGCGAAAGCTTTACTGTCATATTTCAATGCAGGAATTCGTATCTTTTCCCCGCAAAACAAATTAATCATACCAAACAACGACTATGCAATTTCTTCCTTTATTTTTGATGGGCAACCCTGACGACCCCAACGCCGGCATTATCAACCTGGTGTTTCTGGGTGCTATTTTTCTTGTATTCTATTTCTTTATAATCCGCCCGCAAAGCAAGCGCCAAAAAGAGATCAAAGAAAAAGTCGAGGAAATGAAAAAGGGCGACAAAATTGTTACCTCTTCAGGAATCATTGGCATCTTGGACAAGATCGAAGAAACTGAAATTTTGGTAGATGTAGATAGCGGCACAAAGATCCGCATGCTTAAATCTGCCATTACTGATGTCAATCCTAATAAACAGGATAAGTAATTATACGGCATCTATATCCATTTAAGTTGTTACCCTGAGTGCTCACCAACGTTTCTTCTGCGCTCAGGATGACAACTCATGCGGATGCTGAGTAAATTTAATACCCACTTATGAGTCAGGAATTCCAATTTGATGCCATACCGGATGCCATTGAAGACATAAAAAATGGCAAGATCGTTATTGTAGTTGACGACGAAGACCGCGAAAACGAAGGCGATTTCCTGATGGCTGCCGAGAAGGTGACCAACGATGCCATCAATCTGATGGTAACGCACGGGCGTGGTCTCGTATGCGCACCTATCACCAAAGCTAAAGCCGACAAGCTAAACCTGAATCATATGGTGCAGGAAGGGGCCGATCCGGATGAAGCAAATTTCACAATTTCCGTAGACCATAAACGCCAAACGACTACCGGAATTTCGGCTGCTGATCGGGCCAATACCATCCGCGAACTGGCCAGTGATGATTCGAAGCCTGTAGATTTTCGCCGGCCGGGACATGTATTCCCGCTGCTTGCTGTTGAAGGGGGCGTACTTAGGCGCGCCGGACACACTGAAGCAGCCATCGACCTTGCACGCCTTGCCGGATTGAAACCCGTGGGAATCATCTGTGAGATCATGAAAGAAGATGGAGAGATGGCACGAGTACCCGAGCTCATAGAGATGGCGAAAGAGTTTGAGATGAAGATCATCACCATTAAAGATCTTATCGCGTACCGCAATGAACACGAGACGCTGGTACAGGAAGTGATGGATGTAAATCTGCCCACCATGTATGGCGATTTTGCCTTACGCGCTTTCGAAGAAAAACTTACCGGCGATATTCACCTTGCACTTACCAAAGGCAGCTGGAGCAAGGAAGAACCGGTACTTACACGCGTTCACTCCTCTGATCTGATCGGTGATATTTTTGGTGCCAGAAATAAGGACACCAGTGAGCAACTGCACCAGGCTATGCTTCAGGTTGAGCGCGAAGGAAAAGGCGTGGTTTTATACATGAACCGAAACCAAAGAGGTTCGGTGTTGGTCAACCAACTTAAAACCCTGAAGGCTTTACAACAGGGACGCGTTACTGAAAGCGAAGAAGACATCACCCCCAGAAGTGATACCCGCGATTATGGTGTTGGAGCTCAAATACTACGCTCACTCGGAATTCGAAAACTCAAGTTAATGACCAATAATCCCGTCAAGAGAATTGGGATCAAGAGTTTTGGGCTGGAGATCGTAGATCAGGTTGCCATCAAAGATAATTTCGACTTTTCTACCCAGAATTATCCTTTCGAAGGCGAAGAGAATAGTTAGAAACTAAGTACTAAGTAAAGCCCGAAAAAGCTCTTTTAAAGTTTATTATCTAATGAAGAAGGAGGCTTGTCTGTTTCTTCTAATTCATTTAACGCACTCTCATCTTTTTCCACCTCTACATCATGGTGAACAAAAAAGCGTTTGTTAAAAATAAGCAGCGTAATAATTGAACAAGAAATAGCTACATCGGCCACATTAAAAATGTAGGGGAAAACAGTCCAGTCGTTAATTTGGAGAGAGAAATAAATGAAGTCGACCACATGTCCTTCCAATACTCCTCCATAATCCATAATGATGGCCATAAAAAGGCGGTCTGCTATATTCCCAAAAGCGCCTCCTAAAACTAGGCCCATGCAGATCAAATAGCCCATATTGGCTTCTTCAATATTCCGGAGGATGTAGATCAGGATTCCCGTAACGGCTAAAATGGCAACCACACTTATGGCTGGCGTAGACAGAATATCTATCCCCATGGCCATGCCGGGATTTTTGGTGAAATAGAATTGCAGCCAACCATCTATAATGGTCGTATTCTGCCACTCGGGTGACGTTCGGATCCACCATTTCGATAGCTGATCGAGCACCAGCACAATAAAGGCCGGCACAAATAATGCCTGAAGCTTTCTGGAATTCAAATTACGGAATTTATCGTCGTTTCAGTTTCGCATCAATGCTTAACTGCGTATGAGGCACTGCTTCAAGCCGACCTTTGGAGATTTTTTTCCCGGTCACTTTGCAAACGCCATACGTTTTATTATCAATTCGATTGAGTGCATCATCCAGATACTTGAGAAATTTACGGGTGCGATTAAAAAGCATGTACGTTTTTTCACGCTCCTGAGCATCTGTACCGGCATCTGCCATATGATAAGAATAGGCAGATTCGTCCGAAGCGTTTTCCATACTTTCACGCAGCGTACGTTGCAGAGCATTTAACTCTTCTTCGGCATCTTCCATTTTCTTGATGATGATCTCACGGAAATACTCCAGCTCTTCATCACTATAAGGCGAAACTCTTTCGTCGTTTTTTGATTCTTCTGTAGCCATAGCTGCTAAGTTATGAATTAATATTTCTTCGGATGGAAATGGTGCATTTTTCATCACCGATCTCCCAGGTTTTTGTGAAGTCAGCGACTTCAAGTTCTTTGATCTGAATTTCTTCAGCCAGCGTTTCTTTTTTGATGTATTCACTCATTGAAACCACCGCCTCTTTGATCTTATCGGAACCGGTGAACCCAATGGAAATACGGTCGGTCACTTCAAAATCGGCTTCCTTACGCATGTTCTGCACACGGTTCACAAATTCGCGGGCAATTCCTTCCTGAATGAGCTCTTCGCTGAGGTCAGTATCCACCGCCACGCTTAGTCCACGCTCGGTTTCTACGGTCCAGCCTTCCAGCCCGGTGCGGATGATCTCAAGTCCTTCCGAATCAATACGGATGGTTTCATCGTCTACATCCAGATCTATAAATCCTTCTTTTTCAAACTGCGTGATCTGATCGGTATCTAACTGATTTACTTTGGCAGCAACAGCCTTCATTTTAGAACCAAGTCGCTTTCCAAGAACCGGGTAATTCGGCTTCGCAGATTTACGAACAATACCGGAGTCGTCATCCACAAACTGGATATCTTTAACGTTCACCTCTTCCAAGATGATATCCCGAACCGATTCAATGGCCTGTCGCTCGCTCTCATCTTTGATCGGAAGAATAATTCGCGCCAGTGGTTGCCGGACATTCATCTCGATCTGGTTTCGGATACGCAGTACAACATATGATATCAATCGTGCCATATCCATTTTGTGTTCAAGCGCCTTGTTGATGGCCGTCTCTTCCACGGTTGGGAAAAAAGACAGATGCACTGATTCCTCATCATGACCGGTCACCTTATTCAGTTTTTGATACAGCCATTCCCCCACAAAAGGAGCGATCGGGCTGATCATCTTACTTAAACTGTTCAGGCATTCGTACAATGTTTGATAAGCTGCCGTTTTATCCAGCGTGTTTCCTTCTTTCCAGAAACGACGTCGGTTTCGGCGAACGTACCAGTTACTGAGTTCTTCTACAAAATTCTCCAGCTCGCGGGCAGCTTTGGTAGGCTCGTAATCTTCGAAATGCTCCTCAACCACTTTTACGGTAGAATTGAGTCTGGAGATCACCCATTTGTCAATTTCGGGACGATCTGCGTTTGGAATAGCCGTTCCGGAATAGTTAAATCCATCAATGTTCGCATACATTGCAAAGAATGAATAGGTGTTGATGATGGTATTAAAAAACTTCCGTTGAACTTCTTTCAGTCCATCGTGGCTGAATTTGAGATTATCCCAGGGAGACGAATTACTCATCATATACCAGCGAACGGTATCGGCTCCAAACTCCTGGATCACTTCAAAAGGATCAACAGAATTTCCTTTTGACTTACTCATCTTCTCGCCGTTCTCATCCAGCACAAGTCCGTTGGAGACTACATTTTTGTAAGCCTCTTCGTTGAACAGCATAGTGCCGAGGGCGTGTAGCGTGTAAAACCATCCACGGGTTTGATCTACGCCTTCTGCTATAAAATCAGCGGGGTAGTTAACCTGGAAATCGTGGTCGTTATCAAATGGATAATGCCACTGTGCAAAAGGCATAGCGCCGGAATCGAACCAAACATCCAACAGATCCGGAATACGTCTCATGGTTCCTCCATCCGGGCCTTCCCAGGTCAGTTCATCAATAAACGGGCGGTGGAGATCGATCTCTTCGTCTTCTTCAAGTCCGGCCTTTTCCCGAAGTTCTGCCATACTTCCAATGGCTTCTACATATTCAGGATCTTTATCACTTACCCAGATCGGAATGGGAGTTCCCCAGTAACGCTGACGGGAAATAGCCCAGTCCACATTATTTTCGAGCCAGGTTCCAAAACGACCACTTCCGGTGCTTTCAGGCTTCCAGTTGATCTTTTTGTTGAGTTCAACCATGCGGTCTTTCACTTTGGTCGTCTCAATGAACCAGGATTCCACCGGGTACGACATCAAAGGAGTGCCTTTACGCCAGTCGAATGGATAGTTGTGCACCATGGTCTCATGTCTGAACATGAGGTCTTTTTCTTTGATGGCTCTCGAAATATCTTTGTCTGCTTCCTTGAACCATTGCCCTTCAAAATCAGGAGCCTGATCGGTAAATTTACCATCCCGGTCAATAGGGTTGAACATCGGGATATCTGCCTTTTGACAAGAATCGAAGTCATCTGCACCAAAAGCAGGAGCCGTGTGAACTACACCGGTGCCATCATCAGTAGTCACGTAATCAGCAGGAATTACTCGCCATGCCTGGGATTTATCAAATTCTTCAAAGGCAAAATCGAATACCGGCTGATAGGTCTTACCCAAAAGAACGGATCCTTTGAACTCTTCCTCAATTATATACTCTTCCCCAAGCACATCTTCTACACAATCCTTGGCCATGATGAAGGTTTCATCAAAATGCGCCACTTTCACATAATCCAGATTTGGATTTACGGCCAGCGCCATGTTGGAAACGATGGTCCATGGAGTAGTTGTCCAGGCAAGGAAATAAGCATCTTCATCATCCATCTTAAATTTCACATAAATAGAAGGATCCTGCGTCTCTTTATATCCGAGACTAACTTCATGGGAAGAAAGCACCGTTCCGCTTCCCGGAGAATACCACTGGATCTTATAGCCTTTATATACCAGGCCTTTCTTGTACAGTTTGTTGAACGCCCACCAAACCGATTCAATATACTTATTATCAAAGGTGATATAGGGATCTTCCTGATCTACCCAGTATCCCATTCGCGAGGTCAGATCGTCCCACAAGTGCTTGTATTTGAGCACACTTTCGCGACACTTGGCATTATATTTTTCGATGCCATATTCCTCTACCTGTGCGCGACCTTCAAGCCCAAGTTCCTTCTCAACTTCAATTTCAACAGGCAGTCCGTGTGTGTCCCATCCGGCCTTTCGCTCAACACGAAAACCCTTCAGAGTCTTGTATCGGCAAAACATATCCTTAACGGTGCGCGCCATCACGTGATGGATGCCAGGCTTCCCGTTTGCTGTTGGAGGACCTTCATAAAAGGTAAAAGGAATGCCATCTTCACGAGTTTTGAGACTTTTCTCAAAAATCTTGTGCTCCTTCCACCAATTCAGGGTTTCAACTTCTGATTTAGGAAAACTTAGTTGCTTTATTTCTTCGAATTTTTTTGCCATAAAAATCTTTGTTCAGGCGAATAGTTTGAAGCCTCAAATATACAAAATATCATGGAAATCCATGTATTCACTTCAATCAAAAAAATCTAACACTTGTACCTAAGGCCTAAGACATTTCTGTTAACTTCCTATTCTTTTATGATGATTATGTGAAATGCTTGATATCAACCGCTAACTTAGGCTCAAAATTAATCTATACAAAATCTATGTCAGAAGATTATAAACGACCTTTTTCTCAGGATAATCCTTACAAGCTCGTATTTGTTTGTCTTGGTAATATTTGCCGAAGCCCTACTGCTGAAGGCATTTTTATTCACAAAGTACAGGAAGCTGGCCTTCAAAATTATTTTTATATCGATTCTGCAGGCACGGCGGCATACCACGTTGGGGAGTCTGCGAATAGTAAAAGTCAGGCTACTGCCAATCAGCACGGCATTCATCTTCCGTCTAAAGCACGGCAGCTTGATTATGCCGACCTCGAAGAATTTGATCTCATCCTGCCGATGGATTCTGAGAATTTCAAAAATATCAAACAATTAGACCGAAAAAATAGATTTGAGTCAAAAATTAAAATGATGCGCGAATTTGACCCTGAGCCAGGCGATGGTCAAGTTCCCGACCCCTATTATGGCGGACTGCAAGGCTTCGAAAATGTGTTTACGGTATTGAATCGCAGTTGTGAAACGCTACTTGAAGAACTAAAACCACACATCAAAGATTGATCTATGCTTCCTGATCACATTCAAGAAACCATACAAGAGGAGCTCAAAGCCAAGATCTCTCAGGTCAACTCTGTCCATGGCGGAGATATCAACCAAGCCTCAAAATTATCACTCGATTCCGATGAAACCCTTTTCGTTAAATGGAATGATTCAGCTCCGGATTCCATGTTTGAAACGGAAGCCAAAGGGTTAGAACTACTTGCCTCGGCAGATACGGATCTTCAGGTACCTGCTGTTACTCTACAGAAGGATTCTTTCCTTGTTCTGGAATGGATTGATGAAGGCGGGGGACAACAAAATTCCGCTTTCAATTTTGGTGCAGAGCTCGCCAAACTTCATAAAAACACATCCGATTCCTTTGGCCTCGATCACGATAACTTCATAGGCCGGCTTCCTCAAAGCAACAACAAACATTCCAACTGGGCCGACTTTTTTGCTATCGAGCGCATTGAACCCCAGATAAAGATGGGCGTAGAATCTGACAAACTAACCCGTTCTGTCTTACGAGACGTTGAGAAAATGTACCAGAAATTGGGCCTCATCTTCCCTCAGGAACAACCCGCACTGCTTCATGGTGATCTTTGGAGCGGAAATTACATGTTCACCCAAAATGGAAAAGCTTCCATTTATGATCCGGCCTTGTATTTTGGTCACCGTGAAATGGACCTGGCCATGACACGTCTTTTTGGAGGCTTTCCTGCCAACTTCTATGAAGGCTATAATGCTGAATTCCCCTTAGAAGATGGTTTTGATGATCGCGTTAATGTCTATAACCTCTATCCTATTTTAGTGCATGCTAATTTGTTTGGCGGAAGTTATTGTCGCCAGGCCGAAAACATCATAAAACGCTATGCCTGACTTTCCCTATCACCGTATTATTTCTCTGGTACCAAGTCTCACCGAATTGCTTTACGATCTTGGACTGAAAGATCAAATAATTGGCCGTACCCGGTTTTGCATTCACCCAAATTACAAGATCAAACAAGCTGAGATCATTGGAGGTACAAAAAATCCAAAGCTGGAGGAAATTGTGGAAATGCAGCCCGACCTCATCCTGGCCAATAAAGAAGAAAACAGAAAAGAAGATATTGAGGTACTCCAGAAATACGCTGAAGTCCGTGTTACAGACATCAATACTATTGAAGATGCTTTACTCGAGATCACCTCTTTGGGTAAACTGCTGGGAGTGCAGGAGGCAGCGAATACGCTTGTCAAAGAACTGAATGCGTTGCTTAATGAACGACCGGAATGCCCGCCCCTATCAGTTGCCTATTTTATCTGGAAAGACCCTTGGATGAGCGTTGGGCATGACACGTATATTCATGATGTCCTCCAGAGCTGGCAGTTCACCAATTTGTACGGCAACGAAACCCGGTATCCCAAAACAGACCTTCAAGAGCTAAGGGCTAAAGACCCTGATCTCATTTTATTAAGCAGTGAACCCTATCCTTTCAAAGAAAAACATATTGCTGAAATTCAGGAAGCATCTCCCAATAGTAAAATTGAACTGGTTAACGGAGAATGGTTTAGCTGGTATGGCTCACGTATGAAGCCGGCTTTTGAATGGCTGAATAACTGGCGGAAGGAGCTGGATCGTTAACAAACCTCACCACTTTCAGGATCGACATAACATCCATCACCGCTCAAAGAACGCTGCCAACTCAAATCCTTTTGCAGCGACCTGAACCAGCGGCTGATCTCTTGGTCCGTTTTATAATACTCCCCGTCCTCTTCAATAAAAGACCGCTCGATTTCATCCTGCCCGTGCTCAATTTTTTGGTAGGCAAGTACAAGATCCTGTAATTGCTCCTCTAAATTTCTTTCATCTTTTTTTGTTGATGGAAGGTGAAGAATAATCATACCAGATACTTAACAGTTCATATTTACTCGTGTCTATTCAAGATCGGATTAAATGATGAGTATGAAAAGTCTTTTGAAATATTAAGATTTTTTAATACTTTGTGTTAAGAAATTTTAATGTTAGTCACAGAACCATGTTAAACCAGCCAAAAGTAATGATAGTGGAAGACGACCCGCTACTCTCTATCGTAGAAGAGAAGCTGGTGAGATCTTTGGGATACGAGGTAGCAGGGAAAGCAACAAGTGGAGAGGATGCTATAAATTCTATCCTCGACATAAACCCCTCTATTTTGTTAATGGATATTCAGCTTGCCGGAAGCCTGAATGGTATTGAAACCATGAAGAAACTCCGAAACCTGAATATTGAAATTCCCGTTATTTTTCTTTCCGGAGATAACAGTGATGTGGTAATATCAGAGGCTAACGCAGTAAATTACACAGATTTTTTATTAAAGCCGGTTTCAAAAGCAGCTTTATCTGAATCCCTTGAAAAGGCAGAACTGTCTCTTTCTTCTGAATCTCAGTTTGCTGCTTAATGATTTTGAATTAGATCAAACAAATACCCATAACCTACATAAAGTGGTTTGACCGCTACTTTATGATTCTTGAACCCTGACTCACCCGAGTTGGGGTTTTTTATTTTTGATGAGAAACGATCACCCGCCCCCATTGATTCCCTTTTAGAATAGCATCAATTTCTTTATCGAGATCTTCCAGCCCAGCGATTCTCGAATAATCATCCGGCAGCTTTGAGTGATCCATATCTGCGATGGTATCCCAGATCTTAAGCCGCATCGGCATCTTGCAGATCGCAGAATCGATGCCCAGCAGAGAAACTCCTCTTAAAATGAATGGGTAAATACTCGTCTCCACTTTATGTCCCAGTATATTACCGCAACAAGCTACTGCGCCATCGTGATTGGTTTGACGGATCACAGCGTCCAGCATTTCACCGCCTACGGTCTCAATGGCTGCATTCCATTTTCGGTTAAGCAAAAAACCTGAATCCACATCGGTGATCTGATTGCGGTGAATAACTTCTTCAGCTCCCAATGCCTTTAAAAAATCGGTCTTGTCCATCTTACCGGTAGCGGCGATCACTTCATACCCCAGTTCCGATAAGAAGAACACGGCGAGCGAACCCACCCCTCCCGTTGCGCCGGTAACTAAGATCTTTCCACCTTCGGGTTCAATCAGTTCGCGCTGTAAACGCTTCACTCCGTACATGGCGGTAAAACCGGCCGTGCCATATTTCATGGCTAATTTGGGATCCAGGCTTTTCGGCATTTTTACCACCCAGTCTTCAGGAACCCGGATCATTTCTCCATAACCACCAAAAGTGTTAGAACCGAGATCTTTTCCGGTTACAATTACTTCCATTCCTTCGGGAAATGTCCCCGACCTGTCCTCCACGATCTTACCCGATGCATCAATGCCCGGCACATGTGGATATTGCTGGGTAACCCCCTTATTCCCCGAAGCCGAAAGTGCATCTTTATAGTTCAGAGAAGAGAACTCGACTTTTATAGTCACGTCGTGGTCTGGCAGTTGCTCAACCGGCACCTCTTTTATCATTCGAGTAAAAGTACCGCCTTTCTGCTCTTCCACATATAAAGCTCTGAATGTTGAAGTACTCATTTCAATATTTTTTTGATCCATTTTAATTTACCATCGTAGGGCGCATACCGGAAAGGAATATCCAACCACAGATTTTTCTTCATAATGCTTTTGGTGTGTGAAAAAGTATCAAAGCTGGCTTTTCCGTGATAGGTGCCCATTCCACTTTTCCCGACCCCTCCAAACGGCAGATCAGGATTGCCCAAATACGCCACTACATCATTTACCGATCCTCCTCCAAAAGAACAGGAATTCAGCAACAGCGATTCATTTTTCTCATCTTCTGTAAAAACATAAAAGGCCAGTGGCTTGGGTTTTGAATTCACAAAGTCGATGGCTTCACCAATTTCACTATAAGTAAGAACCGGAAGAATAGGGCCGAATATCTCCTCTTCCATAACGCTGGCTTTTGGTGGGATATCAGTCAAAATAGTGGGAGAGATATACCGGTCATCGCTATCTGTTTCGCCTCCACAATAAATACTTCCCTCTGGCAAATAGCCTTTCAGTCGTTGAAAATGATCGTCATTCACAATTCGGGGAAGGTCCGGACTCTTCTGCGGGTCTTCTCCATAAAACTCTGCGATTGCGGATCTTAAATTCTTCAATAACCCAGCTGTTGCTTTCTCCTGAACAAGTACATAATCAGGGGCTACACACGTTTGCCCGGCATTGATGCATTTCCCCCAGATAATTCGTTTTGCAGCAGTTTCCAGATCGGCCGTTTCATCTACTATGCATGGACTTTTACCACCCAGCTCCAGCGTAACCGGCGTAAGATGTTTGGCAGCGGCTTCCATCACGATCTTGCCCACGCGGGTACTTCCTGTAAAAAAGATATAGTCAAACTCTTCTGCCAGCAGCTCCTGATTGGTTTCTACGCCGCCTTCAACCACGGCCACAAATTCTTCTTTGAACCACTTCCCCAACACTTTTGCAATCGCTTCAGATGTATTGGGCGTTAATTCTGATGGCTTTATGATCACCGTATTTCCAGCAGCGATCGCTCCTACCATAGGCAATAAAGCAAGCTGTACAGGATAATTCCATGGGGCTATGATAAGCACGGTTCCGTAAGGCTCGGCTACGGTATAGTTTTGCGAAGGGAAGTTCACCAGTGACCCTGAAACGCTTTGTTTTTGAGTCCACTTATCCAGGTTTTTGATCATCAGGTTGATCTCGTCGTGGATGATTCCCAGTTCAGTAGCATACGTTTCAAATTCCGGTTTTTTGAAATCCTGGTAGATCGCCTCTACAAAATCTTTCTCATGTTCAGTAATAACCTTTTTGAGCGTCTCCAGCTGATGGATTCTAAAATCAACCGACTTTGTGGCTCCTGATCTGAAATACGTTCTCTGTCGATCTAATAATGCTTTTACATTCATTCGCTCTCCCTTTTTCTGCCTAAAAATGTATCCATGGAATCATAGACTCCAAAAATTTTACCGGCTACAAAATCGTAAACTTTAGCCGGCAACACCCCGCGGAAAAATGGCGTTAACTTCACCATAAAAGGCTCGCGAAGTCGTGCTTTTCCTCGCTCTACGGCATCCAGGACCTTAGTGGTGATGTCATCGGGATCAAGCAGGGGCATGAGAAAAGGGGCCGTCACTCCGGCAAACATTCCGGTGTTGATGTAGCTTGGCATCACGGTGAGCACGTTTATTCCCGTACCATTTTTTTCCAGCTCCAGTTTCAGGGATTCTGACCAGCCCACCGCCGCCCATTTACTGGCTGCATACACCGTCATTCCCGGATTTGGGGTTAAGCCAGCAGCGGAGGCAATATTAATGATATATCCTTTTTCCTGATCCATCATGGCTGGTAAAAGATTTCGTGCTACATACATCAACCCAAGGCTATTTACATCCATGGTCTTTTCCATCTCTTCCGGGTTTTGCTCATGAAACTTTTTACCACTCACAATGCCGGCGTTGTTGAATAGGACATCCACGGTTTGTTCCTGCAATACTCGTTCGGCCGCTTCCTGAACCTGGGTTGCATCACTCACATCTACCTGGTCGGTTTCAACCAAAAATCCCTGTTTTGTAAGTCGTGATGCGGCTTCAATCAGGGCGTCCTCATCCAGGTCCCAGATGATCAATTTCCGGGCTCCGCGTTGTAATGATTTCATGCCCATAAGATAACCAATACCCCGGGCTCCACCGGTCACCAAAACAATTTTACCATTAAAGAATGACATACAAAAACCTTATATTTGTAGCTTGAATTTAACTAAGTATGGAACACTGATTACATTAAATTCATTATGGTGTTCCCTTTAAAAATCTAACACATACAATAAGAGCATTTTAGTGATACAAATGAAAAAATTATTCACATTATTTACCCTATTAATTTTTGCAGCCTCCTGCCAGCAAGCACCCAAAGAGGTGACATTGGAATGGACAGAATCCGATTCTTTGCCAGTGGCTATTTCTAATAATGCCGTATCTGCAGCGCAGGTGGATGGCGAGTGGTTCCTGTATACCTTTATGGGACTTGGAGCCGGGAAAACGCATGAGGACGTAACCAACTTTTCTGCTCGTTATGATGTCAATAACAGCACATGGGAAGAAATACCAGTAGTGCCGGATCAGATCGGACGTCTTGGCAGTACTGCTGAGTACGCAAATGGACATGTTTACATTTTCGGCGGATACACCGTTAATGAAGATGGGCATGAAGTTTCCACACAGGAAGTGTTCAAATATGATCCGCTTGCAAATTCATATGAGCAAGTATCTAATATGTTACTGCCTGTTGAAGACGCCGTTTCTCTTGTTTACGAAGACCGTTACATCTACTTGGTTAGCGGCTGGAATAACACCAACAACGTTTCGAACGTCCAGGTGTATGACACACATACGAATTCCTGGTCGCATGCCACACCCTACCCGGGACCTCCAGTATTTGGTCACTCAGGTGGAATCGTGGGTAACACCATGATCCTTTCTGATGGTGTGCAAATGGTAGTTGATGAGGGCGAAGAGATCTTCAACATGTCGCCCGGAAGTATTAAAGGTGAGATCAATTCGGAAGAACATACTGAGATCAACTGGTCTCGCATACAGCAACATCCCGGAGAAGCCCGATATCGCATGGCTGCCGTGGGTGTTTCCAGTCCGGTAGAGATGGTAGTTTTTGCAGGAGGATCTTCCAATCCCTATAATTACAACGGCATTGGCTACAACTCCAAACCATCGTTTGCCTCGAACACCGTTTTCGGCTATCGACTTGATACCAACCAGTGGGTAGAGCTTGGTGAACAACCAACTCCAACCATGGATCACCGAAGTGTAGCCCGCGCCGGAGATGAGTTTTACATTATTGGCGGAATGGTTGATGACCAAAAGGTTACAGACCTTGTTCAGAAATTTTCTGTTGAATTGGAATCAGCCGAATAAAGCTGGCCCAATTTTATTATTTTTCCATAAAGCGAAAGGCGACGAGCCTTTCGCTTTTTTTATTTCTATAGTTCAGAATCTTCACAAACTGTTTGCATAAATCTCCTATACTTTGAGTGGTTCTCACTTAACCTCATCACTCACTACAGGAAGGTTCCATGAAAGCTTTCTCAAAAGATGCGCTCGCAATTATTATTGGAGTCATCGGTTTTATCATTCCTTTTTTTCTGTCCATTCCCGGATTATCTGAAGCAGGACATGTAGCCCTAAGTATCTTCATTATCGCAGCTGTTTTCTGGATGCTGGAGCCGGTTCCTATTTATGCCACTTCTATGCTGGTGATTTTGCTTCAAGTGTTCTTCCTGAGTAAACAAGGCGTTCTTTTCCCGGAAGTCAGCGCCGAATATGCCCCCAACGCCTACACTGATTTCATTGGCACCCTGGCCAATCCTATCATCATTTTATTTTTAGGGGGATTTGTACTGGCCGATGCTGCCGTCAAGTTCGACCTCGACAAAAACCTGACCCGCATCCTGCTAAAACCCTTTGGCTCCAAACCTAAGTTTATCATTCTTGGGTTGATGATAGTGACCGGTCTGCTGTCTGCTTTTATGAGCAACACAGCCACAACCGCAATGATGATGACTGTGATCTTGCCTATCATTGCCAAGACCGATATTGATGATCCAATGCGGATCGGACTGGCACTGAGTATCCCCTTTGCAGCCAACATCGGAGGTATTGCCACGCCCATTGGCACACCGCCCAACGCGGTAGTCATTGGCGCCCTTTCCACTCAGGGTATTGATATCGCATTTACGGAATGGATGGTGTTGGCGGCCCCTTTGGTTCTCATCGTTTTAGGATTTTCGTGGCTCATCTTATTGTGGATGTTCAAGCCCAAAACCAATTCTGTTCCCATGGACCTGAAAGGCTCATTCCAAAAAAATAAGTCGGCCGTTTTAGTCTATCTCGTATTTGCCGTAACCGTAGTGTTGTGGATCACAGAATCGCTGCATGGCGTGGGGAGTAGTATAATTGCATTGATTCCCGTAGCTGTTTTATCCCTCACTGGGATTCTGGATAAAGATGGAATTCGCCAGTTGCCCTGGGAAGTTTTATGGCTGGTAGCAGGTGGTATTTCACTGGGAATTTCCATGGAAAGTACAGGCCTGGCCGAATGGATCGTCACCAGTATTGAGTGGAGTTCATTTTCCACATTATTTATGATCATCGGTTTTAGCCTTGTAGCTATTGTAATGTCGAACTTCTTATCGAACACAGTGTCGGCAACATTGCTCATTCCGCTGGCCGTGAGTTTAGCAACTTCCGGAGTTGCGGGAGAAGGCTTCAGCCTCATTCTGATCAGTCTTGTTATTGGAGTGAGCGCCAGCATGGCCATGATGTTGCCCATCTCCACGCCACCTAATGCCATTGCAATGAGTACCGGTACCCTGAAAACAAAACACATGACCCGTGCAGGTTTAGCCATCGGGCTCTTTGGGCTGCTGATGGTCACCCTGTACGCCTTATTCTACTGGCCGTTAATCTTAAATTAGAAAATCATGGATCACAAAATTTACATATTGATTGTTGAGGACGAGCTGGAAGTGATGGATGCTCTCGTTAAAGACCTGGAAAAATTTGAAACCTTTTTTCCTGTTGAGACGGCTAACGATGCCACCGAAGCCGAAGAAGTTATCGACTATATCTTAGATCATGACCACAAGATCGGACTCATTTTATGTGATCACGTATTGCCAGGCAAAAATGGCGTGGACCTCTTGATCGAGCTTCAGCAAAACCCCAAGACAGCCATCAGCAAAAAAGTACTCGTTACCGGACAAGCAGGACACGAAGATACTATCATGGCGATCAACAAAGCCGACCTCGATCATTATATTGCCAAACCGTGGACCGAAGATGAATTAGAGAAAGTGGTCCGGGATGAGCTCACTGATTATGTACTATCGAACGAGGACAATCTGCTTTACTACATGCAGGTACTGGATGCAGAAAAAATTTCTGATGCTATGCGTAAAAATAAAATGACCGACCATTAAGATGGAGAACAATCCCGGCATATCGTGGCTGAATGATACGGATACCATTCTGACTTTCATCAAAAAAGTGATCAGTGAATTGCCTGAACTTCGAGATCAGATCGAAGTTTTGGAAGAAGGAGATCTGCTTTTTTTACAGGGGGAACCGCTGGAATTCATGTACCTGATCCTTGAAGGAAATATTCAACTCACCCGCACACAGCCTGATGCAAGTGAGGACGTTCTAATCACCTTAGGGGCCGGAAGTTTTGCAGGCTTGATAGCTTTTACCACCGGTGAGCCAACTCTTACCAGCGGGCGCATCACTCAAAAAGGAGTAGCTTTGAAAATGCGCCCCCAACAGTTTGAGCAATATCTGAATGACCACCCGCGCCTAAAGCATCCCCTGCAACAGCTGATGCTGAACAATATGATCCAGCGCTACAAAAGTAATTTGCGCCTTCAAACCAAAACCCATGCGCTTAGTAAGCAGCTCAATAAGGAACGCAACGAATTAAAAGCGGCGTATCAGCAGCTGGAAACCACCCATCAAATGCTGGTGCATCAGGAGAAAATGGCCACACTTGGGGAGTTAGTGGCAGGATTTGCCCATGAGGTAAATAACCCGGCTTCGGCACTTATGCGGGCAGCTGAAAACCTTATAGATATTTACGCAGAGTTTGAGAACAGCCATTATTCTTACCAGCTGTTTCGCCTGGGGCTCCATGCCGAACCCGTTGACAGCAACACCCAGCGCAAGCGCATGCATCTCATTGAGAAAAAATATCCGTGGGTGTATGACCGGTCGTCAGTAAGAAAACTTGCCCAGATGCCGGATGAAGCCCTTGACCTCATCGATAAGCATCGCAAAAAAGGAGAAATTGACTCCCTTGTAAATCACTTTGAAGCGGGCAAGATGATCCACAACATCCGCATTGCCAGCAAGCGTATTGCCAACCTTGTAAAAAGCCTGAAAAGCTATAGCCGGCAGGATCAAAACAAAGAGGAATTAGCCGATATACGGGAAGGTATTCGGGATACTATTTTAGTACTCAGCAACCGCCTTAAGTTCATTGATGTAAACCTGGAACTGGATGACATCCCAAAGACCTGCGCCAACATCGGAGACCTGAATCAGGTTTGGACCAATATTATTGTGAATGCCTGTGACGCCATGAAAGGGCAGGGCGAGCTTACCATTTCTACTCAGGAAAAAGACCATACAATTGTCGTTAAGATCTCTGATACCGGCCCGGGAATACCGGAAGACATCTTGCCGAAGATCTTTGATCCTAATTTTACCACAAAAAACCAGGGCGCAGAATTTGGACTGGGTTTGGGGCTGGCCATCTCACATGAAATTATTGGTCAGGCCGGAGGAAGTATCATGGCCGGAAACAGGCCGGATGGGGGCACCGAGTTTGCCATTACTATTCCCGTACGGGACGATTGCTAAACCGGCAGGCTGTAGGAAAAATGCTTTTCTACTCTTTTCACGATCTCATCGCCGATAGCAAGTCCGGCTGTTGCTGCAGGACTGGGAGCATTCAGTACATGAATCTGGCGATCCACCACTTCGAAATAAAAATCGTCCAGAATTTCTCCATTTGGCTGTAATGCCATTGCACGAATTCCTGAAGGTGAAACTTGCAGGTGCTCAGCCCGAACTTCCGGAATGAGTTTTTGAAGGCCTTTTACAAAAGCTTTTTTGGAGAAGGAACGCCGATACTCGTCCAATCCCATGCGCCAGTGCTCTTTGGCCATTTTCCAGAACCCGGGAAAATTAAAAGTTTCCGTAGTTTCCTTCAGGTTGAAAGACAGTTTTTTGTACCCTTCCCGCTTAAAGGCAAAAACGGCATTGGGTCCACATTCAATTCCCCCTAAAGCCATCCGGGTGAAATGCACTCCGAGAAATGGAAACTCGGGATTGGGCAACGGATAGATCAGGTCGTTAACCAGATATTCGGCTTCCGGCTTCAATTCATAATATTCTCCTTTAAAAGGCACGATCTTGACCGGAGAGTGAACACCGGCATATTTGGCAACATGATCTGAGTAAAGGCCTGCGCAATTGATGAGATATCCGGAATTTACTTTCTTACCACCGGCCTCTATCACAATTTCGTCGCCTTTGTTGGAGATATTCGTCACCTCACTGTTAAACTGAACTTTGCCGTTTCCATCTTCCAGTAATTTCATCATAACCCGGCACATTCCGGCATAGTCTACAATTCCGGCACAGGGCACATGGATGGCAGCTACTCCGTTTACGTGGGGCTCCAGTTCTTTCAAGCGATCTGCATCTATCAGCTCGATGCCTTCAATCTCGTTTTGCAGTCCGCGTTCGTAGATCTCTTTCAGCTTGGACGTTTCTGATTCATCCGTGGCCACGATCACTTTTCCGCAAATTTCCATTTCCACATCGTGCTTTTCACAGAAATCGACCAGTTGATAACGTCCGTCCACACAGTTCTTGGCCTTATAACTTCCGGGCTTGTAGTAGATCCCGGAATGGATCACCCCGGAATTTTTACCGGTTTGATGTGCCGCTACCCGATCTTCTTTCTCAAGAACAAGGATGGAAGCTTCAGGATATTTGAGAGATAATTTATATGCTGTGGAAAGGCCGACAATACCGGCCCCAATAATCGTGAAATCGTACTTCATAAGGGGTAAAGATAGGACTTATGTAGTTAAAAAGGCATCCCCAGTTTTTCAGAATATTCCCTTGGAGCAAAAGTTCTTTATTCACGAAACTAAACCTTATCTTTAAAAGGTTTAATGAATACATATCATTACCAATATTCAATATGAGAAACACTTTATTCGCTTTATTTTTAGTCACCTTGATTCCCGCACTCTTATCCTGTTCCGGATCTGAACGCAACAATCCATACGAGCTCAGTCCACATGATGAGAAAGTGGATGAAGTACTTGCAGAGGCTACTTTTCAGGACCTTGACGGAAATGAAATTTCCCCACAAGATCTAAAAGGAAAAGTAGTGATGGTTGATTTCTGGGAAACTTGGTGTGGTCCGTGCCTTCAGGTATTTCCAGCACTGGATTCCCTTCAGAATGAATACCCGGACGATTTTGTTGTGATTGCCGTAAACTTGAATAATTCAGACTCCGTTGAGGATGTCATCAATTTCAAGCAAGAAAAACCTTACGAGCTTACCTACGCAATTGACAATAATAATGTGGGTGAAAAGGTGATCACACTTGGCATTCCATTCAAAGTATTTTTGGATCCGCAGGGATATGTGATAAAATCGGAGCTGGGAATTACCGGGAATGATTATCAGGACATCAAAGAAATTATAGAACAATACAAAACATCATAAAACACTATGGCAGAAGTAAAAGAAGAGAAACTACCGTATAAAGTAAAAGACATCTCGCAGGCCCATTATGGCCGGCAGGAAATTGAGCTGGCTGAAGCCGAAATGCCCGGATTGATGGCGCTTCGGGAAGAGTATAAAGACGAACAGCCGCTAAAAGGTGCACGTATTGCCGGATGCCTGCACATGACCATCCAAACCGCCGTTCTTATCGAAACACTCATAGAACTGGGAGCGGATGTGACCTGGTCTTCTTGTAATATTTATTCTACCCAAGACCACGCTGCGGCAGCTATGGCCGAAGCCGGCGTTCCGGTATATGCATGGAAAGGAATGAGCGAAGAGGAATTCAACTGGGCGATCGAACAAACCCTGTTCTTCCCCGACGGACAACCATTGAATATGATCCTTGATGATGGTGGCGACCTCACTAATATGGTGCTGGACGAATACCCGGAGTTGGCGGATGGCATCAACGGAATCTCTGAAGAAACCACAACCGGAGTTCTTCGCCTGATCGAACGTGAGCGAAAGGGAACACTGACGCTTCCCGCCATCAACGTGAATGACTCTGTGACCAAATCTAAATTCGATAATAAGTACGGTTGCCGCGAATCGGCTGCCGATGCTATACGTCGCGCCACCGATGTAATGATGGCCGGAAAAGTAGCCGTTGTTGCCGGTTACGGTGATGTTGGAAAGGGAACAGCTGCTTCAATGAAAGGCGCCGGAGCCCGTGTGATCGTAACAGAGATCGATCCCATTTGTGCACTTCAGGCTGCAATGGACGGATTCGAAGTTAAGTCGATGGATAGCGCTGTAGAAGAAGGCGATATCTTTGTGACTGCAACCGGAAACAAAGACATCATCAAAGACCGTCACTTCCTCAAGATGAAAGACAAAGCCATCGTTGGAAACATTGGTCACTTTGACAACGAGATCGATGTAGCATGGCTGAAAAAGAATTCCAAGGAAGAGAATATCAAGCCACAGGTTGACCTGTTCACCATCAACGAAACGGGCCGACAAGTTGTACTTCTTTCACAGGGACGATTGATGAACCTTGGGAATGCAACCGGACATCCATCTTTTGTAATGAGTAACAGTTTCACCAACCAAACGCTGGCACAGATCGCGCTCTGGAATCGTCCGGAAGAATTTGAAGCCGGGGTTCATGTACTGCCAAAATCACTGGATGAAAAAGTAGCCCGACTGCACTTATCCAAAATTGGAGTAGAGCTTGAAACACTGACGAAAGAGCAGTCTGAATATATTGGAGTACCCATCACCGGGCCGTACAAGTCTGATCAGTATCGATACTAATATCAGGCATAAAAAAACCACCTGATATTGAATTCAGGTGGTTAATAAAGTTTTCTGATCCCGCATTATTTACTTAGTGCGGGATTTTTTTATTCCTCTTCATCAAAATGAGCTACAGCTTCCTCTAACGTTCGAAAGTGATTAAATACCTTGATAAGCTGAGTTACCATCAGCAAACTTTCGATCTTCTTATCAGCCTGACAGATCACCATTTCACCGCCGGCATTTTTCATGGTTGTATATCCGCCCATCAAAATACCGAGCCCTGAGGAGTTCATGAACTTCACTTTGCCAAGGTCTATGATAACCTCTTTTTTGTCTTCATCGATGAGCTTGTGCAGTTCTTCACGGAAGGTTTCTGCATCAGGCCCTCCCATCAGATTCCCTTTAAAGCTAATGATTACACAGTTGTACCGTTCCGAAATGTCGTATTTCATAATCTTGATGCTTGGTTAAAATGAAAATTAAAACAAACTGAAAAGTAGGATTCAACTCCCCTTCATATTTACCTTTTCTTTTTGATAATACAAAAAATCTGTTAGCTTAATCCATGAAAATAGAAATGGGGACAAATATGGGTATTTGTTAAGCAGCTTTTCTATAAAAGATAAAAGTGGTTCTTGTTCTCAAAGCTTTCCAAGAGCATCCTTTTCTTCAGCGTAACCACTCATATAATTTATTTCTGATTCAAGCATGCTCCGATTATTTCGCACCCTCCGAAAAAAACTCATCGACGAAGATAACGTTCGAAAGTATCTGCTCTATGCCATCGGCGAAGTCCTATTGGTAGTCATTGGGATTTTGATTGCTTTGCAGGTGAATACCTGGAATGAGGACAGAAAGATCGCCAATGAAGAACAAGCAATTCTGACCCGTTTATTTGAAGATCTTGAATTTGCCAAAACTCAGTCTGAGCGGTTTATCGAACGAGAGAATGAGGATATACACAGGCTAAAACTTGTCTTGGGAAGTCAACAAGAACTGACCGAGATTCTTCAACAACCCAACCATGATCAGTTTTTCTACGATGCGGTTTGGGATCTTTCATTTGATGTACCCGTCATCATCACCTACACAGATCTGCAGAACGCAGGTGATACCGGAAAAATCCAGAATTCCAGGCTACGGAACAGGCTCTCCGAAATGGGGCTCAAAATTCTGATGCTGGAATCCATTATCGGTGACCGGCTTTCTGTGCATCAAAACCGTATCGACAACATCGTCGAATACGAGCTTAATTATTTACCGCTGTTGGCTGCCGACAAAAATCTGACTACTATTCACCCTGGCGAAGCCAATAATTATATCCAAATAATGCAAAAACCCAATGTTAGAAATCTGTTGGGCATTAAGCTTGATCTAACAATTTTGGTTCTGAATTTGCGCAAATCCCTTGACCAGAAACTGGCTCAGGTTATTGGGATGGTTCAGTCAGAAATAAATTAAAAAATAGCCCATGAAATTAGATCAACAACAGATTACAGAGGGTTTCGTATGGATGCCGTGAGAACAAATTTATTGGAAGAGACCTATGAACGCATCATCAATGTTGGGCT